>Ga0209515_10001756_pt1 | contig 35131 bp, 29 predicted proteins | sample Subgroupgradi54m_FD_187454 | JGI IMG/M metagenome (GOLD analysis project Ga0209515, IMG submission 187454) | Subsurface groundwater microbial communities from S. Glens Falls, New York, USA - GMW60B uncontaminated upgradient, 5.4 m (SPAdes)... ... | reverse complement strand
ATCTTTTTCAGATATTTCGCTGGATTTTGAGCCCCGAAAAAGATTGCTATAACAATATTCCCAACCCTGTGGATTAGATTTTTTATCAATGAATTTCCATTCCTTATCAAGTCCCAGGCGATGGAGGTAAATTTGGTATAAGTCAATACGAGGCGTAAGCGGATTTTCAGGGGGAACTAAATAATAAGCATAGTATATTCCCTGATCTTCAACGTCTTCATGATAATGAATTTTGTAGTATTTCATTTATATGAGAATTTATTTTTAACTTCTGCCCATGCCGCTTCATAGATTTTTTTGGATTGGGCATCCAATTCAGCAATGGCCTTTTCAGTCTTGGGGGTTTCAGGCAAAAGGTCCAATGCTCGCCTCGCGTTATTGATTGGGGTTTCGATCTGTTTTGCATCGTAAATGGATCTGACCTGCAATTGAATTTCCCCCAAAGAGCCTTCGGGTGTACGTACTGTCACATGAATGGCGCGATACCCACTCCCTTTAGGATTTTGAAAATAATTTTTTACTTCAACAACATTCTCCTTGCCATATTTTTGAACAATCTCCGTCATGCTGGCATGTAAATCATCCAAGTTATCAAAAACTGCTGATCCTCGTAATACATCTTTGAGTTCCTGCGGGCTGGCATATTTTCCCTCAATTTTTTTTAAAGAACGTTCATAGCCTGCAGGATTATCGGTTTTGAGTGGCACATGAATCGCTTCTCCTCTAAATTCTTTAGCGATATCATCTAGTGTTGAATCAAAATTAGGTTTAGCCTTACTGGCACTCGCAATAATTTCGGAAAGGGTTTTTTCTTTTTGCAGTGGAGTTATTCCTGAGGTAGATGCTTCAAAAGCTTGAATTAGTTTTTTACCTTCTAATCCTTTTTCTGAGCCAATAATAGTTTTCCTAAATAAACCCGCAAATTCTTTTATATCGCTGACAATGCGTCCGGGCGCTTCTTTGACCCAAGTCAACGTTTTTTGGGGGGCCTCTTTGATGGCTTGCCATGCCTTCCCGGATATATTTTTTGCGGATGTCACCAGATTTTCTGCCACGCCAAGCCAGCCTCTTACTTTGCGAATCTCATTTAATTTTACTAGAGATTTAAGCCCGGGGATATTCTTTGCCGATGTCACCAGCTCTTTTGCCACCCCAAGCCAGCCGCTTACTTTACGAATCTCATTTAATTTTGAGAGAGACTTAAAAACGCCCTCCGTGCTTAATAAATCTGCTGCTATGTAAGCGGTCCAGCCAACCCTCCTCTGCCAACTTCCCTCTTTGGTGTAATGATCAATGCCTTGTTCTATAGGATTAAACCGACCCTGATTTATTTCCGTTTTCTGGTTGCCAAAAATATTTTTCAAACCGCTCCAAAAATTAGTAGCGCCCCCCACAACATAATTCGTGCCAAGGCCTATCATTAAACCTCCCCCAGCAATAGCCGGAATTGCGGCCAACCCCCCGCTGGCTACCGTTCCCCCTCCCGCAATAGTGACACCTCCTGCGATCTGCACACCTCCACCTGTTAACTCCAAGAGTCCCCAACCCACCTGCTTGAAGCCTTCTACCCTTTTTGGGGTAAAAACCTGATGGAAAACATCGCTTATGCTTGCCCCTATATTTTTAGCTGTATCGACTGCTTTTTGTCCGATGCTGACAGCTTTTTCCTGAACATATTGAACGGTACCAACTACTTTTTTCCCTACATCCTTGGCAAAGCTGACCGCCTTTTCCCCCACACTGACGACCTTGTCCTTAACATATTTAGCGCCATCGACGATCTTGTTACCCACGTACTTGGTGGCATCAAGGACTTTGTTACCCACGTACTTAGCAGCGTCAACCGTCTTGTCCTTAACATAGATAGCGGCATCAACCACCTTGTGGCCTGCACTGGAAAAAAAGGATCCTGCACTGCTTTTAAAATTGTCGAACCAGCCGGAGGAGGCTTCCTGATGCTGGCTTTTCACCTCCGGTTCCACCGAGGCAAGGAATTTGTAGTTGGAGGTTACTGGCTTAATCCTCACCGTACTGTCGTAAGGGCTATTGTCGTAGGAGCTGAAAACGGATTTGTAGATGATGGGGACATCCCGGGAGGAGGAGTCCGAGGAGTCCCCCTGGGAATTGTTGGAGTTATTGGAGTTAGAGAGGCTATTGGAATTGTTGGAGTTGTTTGAGTTGCCAGAGTTATTGGCGTTACTGGCATTATTGGAATTGCCTGAAGTGTAGGGATTCGTCCTGCGGCCCGGGCTGATGTAATTACTGAGGGGATTCGGGGAATTGTTGCTGCCGGATTGATTAGAATTACCGTTGTTGCTGTTGTTATTGGAGGAGCCGTTGGAGTTATTTGAGTTATTATTGCTGTTCCCATTAGCGCCGCTGTTGTTGTTATAGTTGCCGTTGTTACTATTGCTATTGGAATTGTTATTGCCGGAGTTATTGGAACCATTGGAGTTATTACTGTTATTCCCATTATTGTTACTGTTCCTGTTACTATTATTGTTAGAATTGCTGTTGGAATTACTGTTGCTGTTGTTATTTCCGCTGTTATTGTTCCCGTTATTGAGTACGCCAGTCGGCCTGTATTGCGGCGGCCGGTAGTTGGAATTGCCTGCTGCAGATCCATTGTTACTTCCGGCGTCATGGATGGTGGGGTCGGTGCCGGGGATTGGGGAAATGAAAGAGTAGTCGGTGGCGATGGCAAAAAAGCGGGGGGCTTCCTGGCGGGTCATGTCAGCGGACAGGTAAGCGGCCCGGTCAAGTGGATCTTCCGTGCCGAAGGCGGAGCAGTCCGCTCCGAAGATATCCAGGCGGTCCGCCAGAAAGGCCAGGCTGAGGAGTCGGTTGGCCGCGGCGGTGTTGCCGCCATTGGAGTCGAGGATGTAGTTTTCCGCTCCCTCAAGGCATTTGGGAGCGTAGGATCCCCGGAGACGGGTTAAGCTTAAGAGCCTCTGGTAACGCGGGTCGGATTCGAGGGATAAAGAGGGGCTGTCTGCCAGCGCAATCTGCAGAGCCTCCAAACGGGTGAGGGGGGCATTGGGCAGGAAAGAATAATCGCCGGATCCATCGTCGAATCCCCCCATGGCTCCCTTGTCCACCAGGTAGTACACGTACTGGCTGTACCAGGGCTGGCAGAGGGAGGAGGTGGAGAGGCTTTCCTCCAGACAGGCGGGAGACTTTTCCGCCACATCCGTGAAGGGCTTGTTCCCGATCTCACTGCACGACATGGAGGCGCATTGGTAATACGGGCGCAGTCTGGAATCCACGGCTTCCACCAGACCCAGTTTGGTCAGGGTGTTCCAATGACCGGAGACCCCGACCTGTTCTGCCAGACGGGTGACGGTGGCCAGTTTGGCGTATTCCGCCCGGGTGATGGGATCCTCCGGACGGAAAGTCCCGGCGAATTCCCCTAAATTGGTTTCCCCGAAAATGAAGTTCTTGTCGAGGAACTTCTGGATGTGGGGGGAATACAAGGGGTCGACGGGAACGTCGGTGAAGGAGTCCGCGAGACTGCCCAGGGGAAGCAGCAGGAATGCCAAAAAAGCGACCAGAATTTTTCCGGCGAAGTGGAACCTGGAACCAATCATGGGATGAAGGGTTATTGTGAGCGGATGGCGTTGTTGACCTCTTCAAAAGTCGTGACTCCTCGCAAAGCTTCCAAGTATCCATACTGCTGCATGGTCAGCATACCATTTTTAACGGCGGTTGTCTGAATTTTGTCTTCGTTCCCGTTCTCAAAGTTGATGATGTGGCGGATGTCGTCGTCGATTTTCATGATTTCCAGGATCGCCAGCCGGCCTTTGTAGCCCGTCCCTTCGATGCCCTCCTGGGGCGTGAGGAGGGTAGCCTCTTTTCGGGCGGCTTCGTAAAGCCCCCGAACCTTTGAGGCGGTTCCCTCAAAGGCTTTTTCAATGGCATCCAGGACGTTTTTTTCATCCGGATGTTTCCGGGCGGTTTTCGGTTCTATCCGCCGGATCAGCCGTTGGGCCATCACAAATTTGAGGGAAGAGCTGATGAAATAAAACGGCACCTTCATCTGCAGCAGGCGGGTGATGGTCGAAGCGGCGGTGTTGGTGTGGAGCGTGGAAAAAACCAGGTGTCCGGTGTTGGCCGCTTCAAACGCCTTGTTTGCCGTTTCTTCGTCGCGCATTTCCCCCACCATGATGATGTCGGGATCCTGGCGCAAAATGACCCGGAGCCCAGCGGCAAAATCGTAATTGATGCGATGGAAAATCTGGGACTGGTTCACGAGCGGAATTTCCGCTTCAACAGGGTCTTCCAGCGTGATGATGTTCTTTTTGACGCGGTCAATCTGTTGAAGGAGCGCGTAAAGCAGAGTGGTTTTGCCGGATCCCGTCGGGCCCGTCACGCAGATGAAGCCGAAGGGGTAGGTGATGGATTCTTCCAGAAGTTTGATGCTATGATCCATAATGCCCAGATCATATAAATTGCTTTTTTTAATATCGGCCATCTGCCGGAGAACGATTTTTTCCTCCTGGGCGTTGCGGATGGTATTCGGCATGAACGAAAGGCGGAAATTGTAGATTTTTCCCTCCAATTCAAAAGAAATGCGGCCGTCCTGGGGAAGGCGCCTTTCATCGATTTTCAGATTGGCATCCAGCTTCAGCTTGTTGACGATGCCCCGATAAAGTTTGATGTCGCTGCTGAAACTCGCATCCTGGCATTCCCCGTCAACGCGGTAGCGCAATTTGAACCCGAACTGTCCTTGGCCGTCCAAGACCAAGTCGATGTGGACATCCGAAGCCCCCATTTGAACGCATTCCTTGAGCATTTTGAAAACAAACGCGTTGGCATCCTGCAGTTCCCCTTCCCGGGGATTCACCAAGGTGATTTTGATGGGCGAAGGTTGAAGAACGGGTTCGATGGGATCAAAAATTAGGGAATTTTCCTAGGGGTCTATCATGGTATCAGCTCCTTAAAACAAAGTAAAATATCAGTATGAATCCATCACCTGCCCGGAGGAAGGATTCACTTGGCGCCACACGTTGTAATCGTCGGGCAGTTCCGCGTCGCCGGGGGCGGGGATGACGTATTTACGGAGGTCTTCGATGATGTGTTCGGAGGGTTTATTGAATTCGGTGGGACTTACTTCCGAAAGGGGTTCCCGTTCCCAAAAGCTCTGTCCGGCGATGACATCGCCCAGGATGCGCAACTGTTTTTTACTGACGCCGCTGTGGAAAGAGTCGCGGGCCAGGAGCATGGCTTCCACATCGGTCACTTCGCCGTTGATGATGATGTTCCGGGCATCGATCCGAAGGCTGGTGATGTCGTTGTAATGGGAACCGGCGGAAGCGCCGTATTTGATGTTGCCGTTGATGGTCACATCCCCCGTGGTGTAAATGCGGGACTGGCCGCCCTGAATGACAACGGTGTCGTTTACGCCCGCCTGGCCGATGGTGATGTTCCCCGTGCTGGTCCAAACCTTGCCGTCCCCCAGGTCAATGGAATCATAAATCGCGCTGGGCAATTGGTTCGGAATAACCTGGCCGTATTTTTCCCGGGTCAGCATGTCTTCATAAAAATTTCTTGGGTGATTGCCGCGATCATAAACATCCCCGCGCTGGAGATAGGGGAAAGTAGTGCCTGTTTTTTTATACGCGTCCCCCGATGCGGATTGAAAAGAGCCCGTGCCGTTTTTTCCGAAAATCATGTAATCCGCGTTGGTTTCCCCCGGCGGCGTGTAATTGGAGGAAGGGGTTAAATTGTTTGTAAACCCCGGAATGCCCAGGTTCACGTAGTTGGCCTCCGTATCACTTCCGTTGGTGATTCCCTCGTTGGTACCCACATGGCCTTTTTCCGTTTTGAGCCACGCGGTGGAAGTATAAACCGTGATGTCCGTGCTGGCCGTGGCGCTTTGGGAATAGTTGGAGCCGCTTTTTACCCAAGTATAAATCGGCCGAGTTTGAGGGATGCTGCACGGGGGCCGACGCCGACCGCAATAGTAGTAATACGTGCAAAGATAGGTTGTCCCGGTCTGTTGGTAAGTCCATCGATCCTCCGAGAATGAAAAACCAACGGTGGAACTAACAATTCCGGTCGCGCCGTTTTCCACCGCTCGGCTTTCCGTAAGAAAATCCGGAACCAAAAAATTGGTCACTCCGTTCTTCATAAAGCTGTTTACTGCTGATGTTGAAGCGCCGTGGGCATAACCGGGAATATTGGTGGTAAAAACCATTTTGGGGGCGCTATTCGGCAGGACAGTGTTGACGTTAAAAAGAACGGGTGAGCTGTTGACGGGGCAGGCATTGATGTCCTCGCATCCGCCGCCGCTGCTGTTGTAGGCGTAAAAATAGGAATTCCACTTTTGCGGATAGGTGTAGCTACGGCAGAGGGTGCTATGGGAGGAAGTGCCATAATCGGAACGAACGGGGTAGGTGTAAGGCTGGCGGCGACCCTGATAAGTCAAATAATACCTAGTTTCGCTAATGTCCGCCGTATCCGGCCGGGGATTGCCGTTCGATGAATTCAGCACCAGGGAAGGCACTTGTTGAATGGTCACGCTAAACGCGCCGCCGGAGGGAGGGGTTACCGCATCCGCGTCGATCGGGTGGATGACGGTGTCCCGATTGACCAGGGCATCAAACCCGGCGCCCGAAACATTGTAGCCGATGTTGACGATTTCACTGACGCCATCCAATGCGTCGCTCACCGTGACGGTCATGCTGACCGTGGCGGATTGACCCGGCTCCAGCGTGCCGACGTCTGTAAGGCCGCAGCCGCTCACGCAAATGGTATTGTCGGGAAGAAACGTGGTGAACTGGATGGCCTCCGCGGACAAACCGCCATTGTTTTTAACCAGATAACTGTAAGTGATGTTGAACCCCGCGTTGACCGCCACTCCCGCGGCCGGATAATAGGCGGGAACCACGGTGATCCACGGGGCTGGCGCTCCGGAAATCCGGTTTTCTACCGTTGGACTCACCAGGGGCATCGCGCTGAAGCGATCCACCACGCTGGCCCAAGCCAGGGTATAAACTTCGTCATCAACGATATCGCTTTTCACCTGGAAGCGGATATAAAATTGCTGTTTCTGATGCGGGATCAGGCTGCTGATATCGATCCCGGCCGCCAGCGGACTTTGCCCTTCCACATCCGGCACCGGAACATCGCCTGAATCCTCATTGTGTTGGGTCACGCCATTCGGAACGTAATTTAAATAATCGGGGGTGTCCATGATCAGCGTTAAATCGTAGAGGGACTCCATACCCTTGTTTTCCACTTCCGCCAAATAGGTGACAAAACGCCCCTTCCCCACTGTTTTTGTGGTGTCATTAAAGTCTTCGCTCTCGTCGCCGATTTCAACTTTCAGGCTCACCGAAAGATCATTGCCGATGGTGTCCGCGCGCGCCGGGAAGCCATGGAATAAGATCAGCAAAAGCGCTAAAAAGAGAAAACTTTTTGCGATATTTTTAAAAACAAGAACCATGGTTAAGCCAGGGGGTTCAGTGTAAGAAAGAACCTTCGCTCTGTCAATCTCGTGGCTCTTTTAAGTAATCCCCAGTCTCGCCTCGATTTCCTGGTCGACGAAGACTTTTTTGCGGCCGTACTTCATGCGCGAGTATTTTTTGAGCACTTCGGACATTTTGTCACTGCCACTGGGATCCCAAATGGTTTCCATGCTGAACGGGCGGGACGTGGTGTTTTTGATGTTGAGTTTGATGTACGCCTTGTAATTCGCGATGCCGATGATGTCCTGTTCGGAAAGTTCCGGCGCGTATTCTTTTGCGAGATATTCGGCATCCTCGGCGCCGATTTTAAAACTCATCATGGTGCCGACGTTACCAAACACGGCGTCGCGCACGCGGGTGTCGTCGTGGCCGCTGGGGGTTTTGGTGAGCTGCGCGATGTACTGGTGGGCCATGATGAGGGCCAGACGGTATTTGCGCGCTTCCGAGAGGATAGTGGCAAAAGTGTCGGTGGCGAAGTTCTGGAATTCATCGACGTAGAGGTAGAAATCCTTACGCTTGGCCTTATCCATGTCCTGCCGACCCATGGCAGCCATGTTCACTTTATTGACGAAGATCAGGCCCAAAAGCTGGGCGTTCAGGTCGCCGATTTTACCTTTCGATAAATTCACCAGCAGTATTTTTTGGTTGTCCATGATTTCGCGGATGTTGAAGGCGGATTTGGGCTGGCCGATCACGTTGCGGATGGTGGTGTTGGTGATGAACGGGCCGAATTTGGCGGAGAAGTACGGGATCATTTCCTGTTTCTCCCGCTCGCCGGTCGAGGCGTATTCATGGTTCCAAAAGGATTTGACGACGGCGTTGTGGATTTTGGCGGTTTTGTATTTGCGGAATTCCTCGTCAACGAAAATGCGGGGCACATCGATCAGGGTGGCGCCCTCGTCTTCATCGTCCATCAGGGTGAGACACGCGTTGCGGAAGTAATGCTGGATGCGCGGGCCGAAAATTTCGTCGCCGAAAATTTTGATGAAAATTTCGGTGGCATCGAGTGACGCGCGGTCTTTTTCCTCATCCGTATGCGCTTCTAATAGATTTAGCCCCATCGGACGTTCGGTGTCCGCCGGATCGAAAATAATCACATCTTTGGCACGCTCTTTGGGTACGGTGCGGAGCGTGTCTTCGACCAGGTCGCCGTGCGGATCCACCAGGCACAGTCCATCGCCTGCAATGATATCCTGTTTGGCCATAAAGCTGAGCAACACGGATTTACCTGTACCGGATTTCCCGATCATGTAGTGATGGCGGGTGCGGTCGTCACGCAGCATGCGGACCTCTTTGGCCTGGCCGCGGAACGTACTGCGGCCGATGAGAATGCCTTCGGTGGGCATTTCCACGGGAGGAGGAAGCACTTTGTACGGCAGCCAGCGGATGATCGGCACCGGGTTGTAGCGGGAGTCGGGAAAGTGGATCAGCGAGGCGAGCTCTTCCTGCGCGAACAAGGAAGCTTTGTGGAAAACCCCCGGCATGCGGCGGTTGAAGAGATACTTCATCATCACGTTATTGATCCAGTCGATCGGCACAATGCGCCGGCTCTGGAACCAGTTGAGATACGAGTTGTGGTACACGCTGAACGCGATGTTGAGATTGTTAGTGATTTCCACGGCGCGCGCGGTGGTGGGCGCCACGCCGAAAATGCGGAGTGACGTGTCGAAGCCGACCTGCGACGCCTTGTCCCCGATTTTTTTCAGCGCGTCTTCCTTGGGCCCCAGCATGCGGATGAATGAATCGCCGTGGCTGGCGCCAGGCGCGTTGGTGCCTTCCCCGCTCCGGACGAAACTGAGCATGCTGATGAGCAGTTCCAGAATCGGCCCGAGGATGGGGATGGGAATGTGCAGGGGCAGCCGGGCCCGTTTGAAGAGCCGCTCGCCCACGTCTTCCGTCTTGTTCCGCCAGCTTTCGCTCGCCACCGGATTGATGATCATCTGAATGGCGGCCTTTTCATTCGGTTCCAGCTTGGAAAGCACGTTGGCCAGGTCGTTCAGGGGGTCCTGTTCCATGTCTTTGTAGATTTGGAACGGATAGTAATACGGCCGTTTGGTGTGCATAAAATACGCCCGGACCTTTTTGCCTTTCTCAAAAAACGCGTAGGGCTTGGCCGTGGTCTGAATGTCCGCGTCTTTGTAAAACGTGGTGATCTGCTTTTCCACGATGTTCTGGTAGTACTTATCGACAACCACGTAAAAATTGAGCTCCTGGTTTTCCAGCACCATCTCGAGGGAAATGTTGTCCCCCTGCCAAATCCACGTTTTGATCTGGTTCCACAAATTCAGCTCTTTGATTTCGTACAGCGCCCGGTACAGCTGGGCCATCATCGCGACCCGTTCTTTAAAATCTTTTTCCGTGCGCTTTTCCTGGTCGAGTTTGCTGTCGCTCTTGGGCAGCGTGACGCGCAGGTACACGAGACTCCTGGCCTTAAAATGCTGATGCACCGCCCGCAGGAAGTTGAACAGAAATTTGAGCGCGTAGTACACCACGAAAATCCCCACCAACGTCTGCCACCAGTGAGCCCCGAGCCATTGGAGCCAGAGTTGCCATTGGGCTGGAGGCTGTGCCACAATCGCGGCAGCCTTGTGGACGCCCTGTTCGATGATCTTTGGTTTCACGATCATTTTTGTAGACAAATTAATCTTTATATTATACCAAAAAACGGCTCTGAAAACAAGGGTGATTATCCACTGCATTGCCGGTGTCACGCACGCGTTCGATAGCTCATCACTCGACGATCCACCACATAAGCCATCCTCTCCCGATCCGCTTCCTCTTGCACCCGCCACTTTTGGGGCGCTTCTTCCTCGTGGCCAATCAGTCCGTGGTGGGCCAGCCGTTCATGAGCCGTGCAAAGCGCTACTATTTTTCGCGAGTCATGTGTTCGCTCGAGCGCAAATCTCTGCGTGTGATGCAGAATGTTGTACGCCTTGTTGCACCCCGGGTACGCGCATTGCCCATTGGTCTTTTGGAGCACATGGTTTCGAATACGTGCAGGGATGTAACGCTTGGCGTTCACCACCGGTATTGGCTCCTCGGCCGCCAGTTTTTCTTCGCGCAACCTGAGGAGCTCCTGCATCAGTGTGTTCCAGTCGCCCTGGCCTTTTAGTTTCAGAAGCTTTTCAGCCGTTTCCCTGTCCAGGGTCATGGAGAGCGTGACGCTTGTCGCCATTTCTGCGCCCGCCACTCCGGAGTGCCCACGCCCATTGACTACATACCCGTTTTCTTCTTTGTTCTGGAATTCCGTCCCAGGACGGAAATTGAGGTTAGAATTAATTTCATTGGGCACGTCAATGTCGGCGGGCACAGCCGCAAAACCCTTTTGCTTTTTGTACTCACGCACGTAAGTCTCCAGAGTATTTTTACTCATGCCAGCCGCTTTTCTGGCCCAGAATTTCTCATTCTCGGATGTCGCAAGAGTGGCCACCGGACGAACGGCACCCAACCCTTTCTGTTCCGCTACCAGCCGGAGATTTGGTTTGTCCTCGATTTTCTCCAAAATCCGAAGGGCATCATCCACTGTGTTCCTGCTCATGCCTGCCAATTTGGCCGCGTATTCGTAGATGCTGCCGAAACCTTTTTTCTGCCAGATGGCGTGCCGGTTAATTTCGGGCAAAAGGAGGACACATTTCCTTATCCAGGCTTTCGCATTGGCGCCATATGTGACGAATTTTTCATGTAATAATTGGTCGTATTTTTCCATAAGAAAAAACGTTAAGTTATTAACACTAAATTATTACGTTTTTCAGAGGGGAAATCAATCTAAAAAAGGCGATTTTGCGATGACAATTTCGGCCATCGTTTTATGATCATATTAGTGTAACAAAAAGATATTTTTCCCTTAGTTTTTTGACTTAGATGATCTTCTGTATTAGGGTGAAGCCCAGCTAACAAAAGGAATATGAGTCTGCTTGGTAAAAAATGGGTGATCCGGCATGAGCGACGGGAGGGGGTGTTGTTGGATGCGCTACTCGCGAATCGAGAGGTGACGGGCGCGGAAGAGCGGCGGTTGTTTTTTGAGGGTGATTTAAGGCTGGTGCATGACCCCCTGCTGCTCCCGGACATGGAGCGGGCGGTGAAGCGGATTAAGGAAGCGGTGGCCACGCAGGAGTCGATCATGGTGTTTGGCGATTATGATATCGACGGCATTACGGGCACGGCTTTGATTTATGATTTTTTAAAAAAAGTTGGGGCCAACGTGCACACCACACTCCCCCATCGGGAGGAGAATGGTTACGGCTTGAAGGATTATTTCATTCGGCAATTCCACGCGGATGGTGTGAAGCTTTTGATCACGGTGGATTGCGGTACCAGCAATGTGGCGGAGATCGCGCTGGCCCGGGAGCTTGGGCTGGAAGTGATTGTGACGGACCATCATTCCATTCCGGACGTGTTGCCAACCGCGTTTGCGCTCATCAACCCACACCGGAAGGATTCAAAGTATCCCTTTCCAGACATTTGCGGCTCCACCATCGCCTACAAACTCGTCACAGCGCTGAGCCGCGAGCTAATGGAGGCGGGAGAACGCAAGGACTATTTGATGAAACAACTGAGTGTGGTGACGCTCGGGATTATCGGCGACTGCATGCCGCTGGTGGATGAAAATCGCGTGCTCGTGAAATACGGGCTTATGAGCCTCCGGGATGGCCATAACCCGGGGCTCGTGGCCCTGCTCGAGGTGGCAGGACTCGACATCGAAAAAACCACCAGTTTCACCATCGGCTTCCAAATCGGCCCGCGCCTCAACGCCGCTGGCCGCATGGACAAGCCCGACCACGCCCTGGAGCTGATTTTGGGAAATTTGGACAAAGCCGAGGTGTTAAACCAGCTCAACAAACTCCGCCAAGAAACGGTGAAAGGTTATTTGGAGGAAGCCGTGGCCATGGTGGAAAGGGAATCCGCTTCCAGCGGATTCCTCCCTCCCCTCCTGGTGGTGTGGAGTAAGGATTGGAAGGCGGGCCTCATCGGCCTCATCGCCGCCCACCTGGCCGAAACCTACAACCGGCCGGCCATTGTGATGCAGGAACGTGAGGAAGAATTGGTAGCCTCATGCCGCAGCGCGGGTGATTTTGACCTCACGAGTTTCCTCCGCCAAACCATCGGGGCCCTCTGCACCAGTCTGGGCGGGCACAAAATGGCCGGGGGCTTCACCCTTCCCAAGAAACATTTGGAAACGTTCGTAAGTCGTATTCAGGCGGGAGCCAAAAAGCACATCAAAAAGGATGACCTAGTGGACGAACTCTCGATAGACTGCGAACTCGAGCCTCATGAACTGACGCTGGCCACCTGCGTGGTCATGAAACAACTGGAACCTTTTGGCCAAGGCAACCCCGAACCCACGCTGATGATTCGGAACGCGCGTATTTTGGAGGTGCGCCCCGTCGGCAAAACCGGGGAACACCTTCAATTCCCCGTGGAATGCGGCGGCCTCCGCCACAGCGCCATTGCCTTCCGTTTAGGCCAGCACGCCGATAAAATCGACCCTAAAGCCCGTTATGACATTGCCTTCACCATGGAAGTAAACGAGTGGAACGGCCAACGGAAGTTGCAGCTGAAAGTGCTTGATTTAAAGCCTTCAGCATAACTATTGCCCAAGCGGGTATCCCCTGCTAAGCTATGGGGCGATGAAACTGAAGCTCATTCTCAAAGACGGCACCGAAGTTATGGGAGAATCCTTCGGGTTTTTTGATCGGAAAAAAGGCTGGCAGGTGGATGGTGAAGTGGTTTTTAACACGGCGATGGTGGGGTATCCGGAAAGTTTGACGGATCCGAGCTATCGCGGGCAGATTTTGGTGCTCACGTATCCGCTCATCGGTAATTACGGCGTGCCAGCGCTCACGCAGGTGGATGAATTGAGCCAAATGCTGGAAAGCAACGAAATCCAGGTGCGCGGACTGATCGTGAGCGAGTATTGTGAATCCCCTTCCCACTGGCAGGCCAAGCGGAGTTTGGCGGATTGGCTTAAAAAATACAAAATTCCTGCCATTCAGGGCGTGGATACACGCGCCCTCACCCAAAAACTCCGTGAACACGGTGTGATGCTGGGGAAAATCGCGCCAACGGACATGCGTTTCAGCAAAACCATGACGTTTGTAGACCCAAACGACACCAATCTGGTGGCCGAAGTGTCGTGCAAGGCCAAACGGATTTATAAACCCAAAGGTAAACCCATTGGGACGGTGGCGGCCTACGACTGCGGCATGAAGCACAACATCATCCGCTCATTCCTCAAGCGCGGAGTAAGGGTGATTCGCCTGCCCTGGGATTATGATATTCGCAAACTCAAGGGCGATTGGGATGCCCTTTTTGTGAGCAATGGCCCCGGCGACCCCAAAATGGCGGATAAAACGATTGATTCGATGCGTTATGCCATGCAGGAGACTAAAAAACCGGTTTTTGGGATCTGTTTAGGCTCCCAGCTCATGGCCCTGGCCGCGGGAGGAAACACCTACAAGCTCAAATACGGCCATCGCTCGGCTAATCAGCCCTGTTCAGACACCCGGACGGAACGCTGTTACATCACCTCCCAAAATCATGGGTTCGCGGTGGATGAGAAGAGTTTGCCCAAGGGCTGGAAGGTTTGGTTCAAAAACGCCAATGATGGCACCGTGGAAGGCCTTCACCACACAAGCAGGCCCTGGTTCTCCGTCCAATTCCATCCGGAGGCCAGCCCAGGCCCGGAAGACGCCAATTACCTGTTCGATTACTTTTTGGACAAAATCGGGAAATAGTTGACGAACTTTGGTGGGTTGATTATACTGTCTTTTAGTTACTACTTTTGCTCATCAAAACCATGTTAGACACATTATGGACATTGTAGACAGAGTGTCTAACATTTGTCCAACATCTGTCTAACATTAGAGTGAAAAAAACAAAAACTTAATTATGGACAAGTTGTCTAACATGTCTAACATCGTGTCTAACATATACCTGGATCGGGATGAAGCCAGCAAGGTGTTAAAGGTATCTACCCGAACGCTAGATCGCTACATTCGGCGTTATAAGTTAAAGGTTAAAAAACAGGGGCGCAAAGTGCTTTTAAAGCGGGTTGATGTGGATCAGGTTATTAACGACCATATTGGCAAGTTTTTGGATGATTTTAATCGCCTTAAAACGGATAATGGACAAGTTGGACAGGGTGTCCATAAAGCGCCTTTGGCGGTTAAGGACATTCAACTGGAAAGCATTAAAGTTAAAGAGGATAGCGTTTACAAAGAACTCTATTTCGATCTCAAAAAGGAACTCAAAGAGCGCCAGGACCGCTTGGAAGCCGCTACGTACCGCGTGGGCCAGCTGGAATCCCAACTTAAGAACATGGTGCCGCTGTTGGACTATAACCGCAAAGAAAAAGAGCTTCACGAAGCCAAATTTGCGCTCGAAAGCCGCGTCGTCGAGAGCCAGGAAACGATCAAAAAGATCCAGGGGGTGGTGCGCGCCGAACGCGTAGCCAAGTGGGTGTATTTATCCCTGGTCGGCCTGCTCTTGATTGTTGAGCCGATTTTGCTGTTAATGTGGGCGTTTAATTGAAAATTGATGATCATCGTTAATTTCAAAACCTACGAACAGGCCACGGGGGACAAGGCCATGGCTTTGGCCAAGGTGCATGAAGCTGTGGCACAAGAAACGGGCGCGGAGATTTGGGTGGCCGTGCAGGCGGTGGATTTGGCGAAGGTTTGTTGGGCGGTTAAGATCCCGGTGCTCGCTCAACACGTGGATGCGGCGGGGTTTGGAAATTCGACCGGTTCTGTGACGCCTGAGGCCGCTAAAATGGCGGGCGCCCGGGGCACACTGCTCAACCATTCGGAGAAACGCTTAAATCGCGAGATTTTGGGCCAGACGATTGCGCGGTGCAAAGAAGTTGGTTTAATCACCGTTGTGTGCGCCAAAGACCCCGAAGAAGGCGCCAGCTTTTTGGAATTCAATCCGGACTACATCGCGGTTGAACCGCCAGATTTGATCGGGGGTGATGTGTCCGTGACCACGCGACCGGAGGTAGTGAAGAAGGCCGTGGAGATGATCGGCGGCGAAAAATTACTGGTAGGCGCCGGCGTTAAAAATGGAGGGGATGTCAAAATCGCCCGCAAACTCGGTGCGTGCGGGGTATTGCTCGCGAGCGGGGTGACGAAAGCGAAGGACCCCAAAGCGGCGCTGATGGATTTGGTGAGCGGCCTTTCCTAAAGTCATTCCCTCGTAGGAGGGAATCTGGCCTCAGATTCCCGTCTTCACGGGAATGACACGAGAAACGTCCACCTGTTCAATAGTAATCGCCTGATCAAGAGGGTATTTTCCCACGCGGGTGCGGATGAGGGAGGAAAGGTAGCCGCCGATGCCGAGTTTAGCGCCGAGGTCGCGAGCGAGGGAGCGCATGTAAAACCCTTTGCCGCACACCACGCGGATTTTGAGGACGGGCCAATGGTAATCGAGGAGTTCCAGGGTGTGCACGGTGACTTCGGAGGTTTTTAGTTCCACGGTTTTACCGGCGCGAGCGAGCGCGTACGCCCGTTGGCCTTCGATTTTTTTGGCGGAAAATTGAGGGGGCATTTGGTTGTAGGTTCCCTGAAAGACGTTCAGAGCCTTTTGGATTTCGGGTAATTTGGGAGATTCTTCACTTCGCTCAGAATGACTGATGATCCCATCCGCGTCATCGGTGTTGCTGGTGGCGCCCAGGGTGATTTCACCGACGTATTCCTTTTCGGTTTTCATGATTTTATCGACGGATTTAGTAGCGCTCCCCACGCAAAGCACCAGCACACCCGTGGCCATGGGATCGAGCGTGCCCGCGTGGCCAACCTTCTTGGCCCGGAGTATGCCGCGCACTTTGGCGACCACATCAAACGACGTCCAGCCCGAGGGTTTGTTGATGATGAGGAGGCCGGTGGGGTTTAATCGAGAATCCATCCGTATGTTTGAAAAAGTTCACTTCGTATTACCATTGAATGATACATTAATTCATTCCAAGCAATAATCTCCATTTCATTTTTTGCGTAAATAAAAACCGGGCTGATCGCGTTATAGCTTTTAAGCACATAAATATAAAGACGATACCCACCGGACTTTCCCCTATTCCATCCGGGGATCCTCACTTTAAAAATTTCTTTCCCAATTGAAATAGCAATCTTTTCCTGAAAACTACGCAGTGTAATTTCTACGATTCTTGTGAGCGAAGGATTTTTTTTGCTTAATCGCTTTAGAATTCTTTTGAAGTGCTGACTGTAAATGATTTGGTACATAGGGATTCTCTAATTCATCTTCATCGTCTAAATCTTTCATCTGATCACTAAGGGGTCGAGAGTCGATCATATTCTTTTCGACCATGGCAGTCAAGATCTTCTTAAGATCTTCTGTTACTTTTTCAAAACGATAATAATTCAAAAGAAATCGGAAGAATTCGGACTTTTTAGTGTAGCCCATTTCTTTCATCAATCTTTTCATGTCCGCGTCCTGGTCTTTATTTAATTGGAAAAAAACGGCTGGCATATAGTAAATACTTAGTAAATATATATCAATTCTATATCAAATCGATAGAAAATGCAAGATCAGGTATATTTTGAGATTATTTCACGGACCACCTGGCGTTCGTCCCAGGGGATGGGGCCGGTGGGCATTTCGCGAGTGTCGAAGGCGCCCATCCCGGTGGCGACGATGGTATCACCTGGGCGGGCGTGGGCGATGGCGTACTCGATGGCCTGGTAGCGGTCTTCGATGAGTTCAACTTCGATGCCCTTTCGTTTACCGGTGGAAAGGGCGCCGTCGAGGACGGCCTGCATGATGGCGCGAGGATCTTCGGTGTAGGATTCTTCGTCGGTGACGAGGGTGAGGTCGCAGTGCTCGGCGACGATGCGGCCGAGGGCGGGGCGCTTTTCTTTGTCGCGCGTACCGCAGCTGCCAATGATGCCAATGACGCGGCCCGTGGCGGTGGCACAAATGGTGTCGTAGAGTTTTTGGAGCGCGTCGGGCGTGAGGCCAAAATCGACGATGACTTCAAATCCTTTGGGGCTGGTGATGCGTTCCATGCGCCCAGCAACGCCTTCAAAAGTTTGGAGGGCGGGAGCGATTGCGGAGAGGGTGAGGCCGCACGCCAGCGCCGCGCCGGTGGCCGCCAAAACGTTTTCAACGTTGAATGCGCCGGGGAGTTTGAGGTTAACTTCAACTTCATTGTCATCCCCGAGTAGTCGGGGATCTGTAGATTCCCGCCTGCGCGGGAATGACAAATTGTGCGGAAAAGACATGGTGAAGCGGGTTCCGAATTTGGAGTACTGGGGATGCTGAGCCTGCAAATCACCGCGATCGAATCCGTAGGTGATTTTTTGGGGCACGGGCAGGTGATTGAACTCTTCAAAATAAGTATCAGCGGTGTTCAGGATGGCGGTTTGAACGTTCTTAAATAAAGCCTTTTTGCTCTCTTTGTATTTTTCCATCGTCCCGTGATAGTTCAGGTGTTCATGGGTGATGTTGGTGAGCACGGCCACGCGAAAGGGGATTCCGACGAGGCGAAATTGGTGAAGCGCCTGTGAGGAGGATTCGATGACGGCGACTTCCACGCCCTGGCGCACGCATTCGCGCAGGAATTTTTGGGTGAGGAACGGGGAGAGCGTGGTTTTGTGGGTGAGGTTCGGGGTGATGAGGCCGTTCATCGCAAAACTGACGGTGGAAACCATGCCCACTTTTTTGCCCGCCGCGCGGAGGATGTGTTCGATGAGGTGGGTGGTGGTGGTTTTGCCGTTGGTGCCCGTGATGCCGATGCAGATGAGTTTACGCCCGGGGAAACCGTAAACGAGCGCGGCGGTGAAGCCCCGCAAAAAATGCCACGCACGGCGAAGGGGATTATCAAAGCTGATCTGGTTGCGGAGCCAATTGAGCATGCGCCTATTATACGCCAAAGACGATTTTCAATCCCGCCCGCGGGCTTGCGAACGATGGCGTTTGGACTGGGGCCGATAATCAGCAGTGACACTTATAAATGGATCGTATGACTTAGGATGGACAAGATGTGAGCGTAAACGGACTAATTTAAGACGACTGCGTATGTTTTCAATAGCTACCATTATACATCTCAATCTTTCGGGCGTAGAAGGAAAAACGTTAAAATGAGAGATGCCTTTCTGATCCGTAAATGGGTCTGAGGAACTCCAATTCCGACATTGAGTGCCAATAGCATCACGAACTGTCGAAGCAACAATTTTAGGGGATTCAGGATCCTCCATTCCTGCTGAAAAAAGACTTAGATCACTATTGAGGGAAGCCTGGCTGAGAGCACTAGTCAATGTAACGGCTGTAGCTACGAGTGTGGCAGGAGCGTTTTTCATAAAATTGTGGTTAGGTTTCATTAAATCAGATTCTGGATGGAACAGCAAATCGATCGAGTTGCACCCCTTCCTATTGGCCTGTTGTACCAGATATGTACCAACTTGGTACAAAGTTGGTACAACGTGAAAAATAACCCCCAACCATAGTGGAGCAGTTTACTCCGGGTCGCGAGGTTACTTCTTGGATATAGTGAGGAGATCTTTCTGCATCTGTTTTTTGAGGGCAGTGGTGGAGCTGAAGCGCTGGGGGACACGGAGGAAGCGGCCGACGGAAAAGCGCACCCAGCGATTGTAGAGATTGCCTTTGAATCGGTGCAGGTAAATTTCCAGTACGAGGCCGCGGCGGGTGAGTTTGGGGCCAAGGTAAAGCAGGCCGTGGTAGGAGCGTGCGCCGACGAATACCGTACAAACATGGACACCTTGTCTACAATGATCGCCAAAGCGGCCCACGTTCAGGTTGATGGTAGGGAAACCGAGCTTACGACCCAGTTGAGTGCCTTTTTTAACTTTGCGACGAAAAAGCTTAATCATAATTTTCTTCCGCAATCATTACTTGTTCTTTTTGATATTCTTTGTCTTCAGCTAAAATCTGTAAATCTTTTTTCCATTGCTTCTCCAGTTCTTTATATTGTTTAGGATCCATAAGAAATTTATAAGAGATTTTAATTTTATAACATTTTCGATAAGATAAAAACATTAATTCTACATTATGAACCGCAAAATACCAGCCACCATGGCGACGCAGCATCCGGATAACGCGAAAGAGGCGTATTTTTTGGGAAAGAAGTTCATCAACACGCTCGAGGAGATTGAGGAGTGCTACCGGATGTTCAGCGAACTCAAGTGCACCGAGTACATGTGGGATTGGGAGGGGAAATTTGTGGATGAAGCGGTGGTGGAAAAGTTATTTCAGCGGTATCACAAGTTTTTTAAACGGCGAGCCCTAGGGCGCGATGTGTTTTTGACGTTTCGCATTCCCAATACCGATGAAGAGAGCGGGTTCCGGCTGGCGCGGGCGTTTATGGCGATACTCACGGCCGATGACCAGGCGCAGGAGGTGGGGATGCACGCGCCGCCCGTGTTCGAGGTGATTTTGCCGATGACGAAATCGGCCAAGCAGTTGCTCCATGTGAAAAAAACCTTCCATCAGGTGGAGGAATTCAAGCGGCAGGCGTTCCGGACGAAACGGAAGGACCAGCACGAATTCCACGTGATCCCGCTGTTTGAGGGCGTGGAGGATTTGTGCGGGGCGGATAAAGTGCTCAGCGAATACATCGAGGCATGCAAAGAGACGTTTGGGGAGCGACCACCTTACCTTCGGCCGTTTATGGCCCGGAGCGACCCCGCTCTCAATTCCGGCATTATTCCGGCAGTGCTGAGTAACAAAGTGGCTCTGCATCGATTCGATGAGGTCAGCCGGAAGTACAAAGTGCCGATGTATCCCATCATCGGGCCGGGGTGTTTGCCGTTCCGGGGGGGCGTGAATCCGGAAACCATCAGCGAGACGATTGAGGAATACGCGGGCGTGCGCACGATGACAATTCAGTCGGCGTTCCGCTACGATTATCCTTTGGCCAACGTGAAGCGGGCGATTGGGTTGATTGAAAAACGACTGCCGCAACTGGAATTTACGGCTTTGGGCAAGCGGGAGATCGAGGACGTGCAGTGGATCAATAAGACGTTTGGAAATTATTACCAGCGGACAGTGGAAAAGATCGCGCCGCTCATCAATCAGATCGCGCGCCACGTGCCGAGCCGACGCGAGCGTATGCTGCACATCGGGCTTTTTGGCTATTCGCGAGGCGTGGGGAAAGTGAGTTTGCCCCGGGCGATTACGTACACGGCCGCCCTTTATTCACTCGGCGTTCCGCCGGAGTTCATTGGTTCGGGGCGGGGGATTCGCGACGCGATGCGCGCCGGGAAGCTCAAAACCATCGAAAAGCATTACAAAAACCTGCGCGCCGACTTTGTGCACGCGGGGAAATACCTGAACAAAGAAAATCTGGTGGCGCTGGCCAAACTCAATCCGGCCTTCCGGGACGTGGCCACCGACGTGCAGGAGATGGAAAATTACCTGGGCGTAGAGCTGGGGCCGCTCAAAACCAAACATTTCATCCACCGCAATCTCGTCTCGTCCATTTACCTGCATTCACGTGAGAAAGAGGATTTTATGGACGAGCTCGAGAAAGCAGCGGGGATACGAAAGAGTTTGGGTTAATTATTTCGCGTAAAACTTGAGCATGTCATCAAAGCGCTGCAAAACGGTGGCGAGTTCGGCGCGATTGAGGGCGCCCGTACAATTCCACTTCCCATCCGTGCCCACCATCAGGTTGCTTTGAACCATGGTCGCGATGACTTCAGGCGGCACAGTGCAGCTGGATCGATCACCGTAGGGTTCCAGAATTTTACTGGCTTCTTCGGGTTTCACTTCCAGTCCCGCTTTGACGAGCAGACCCTTGTCTTTCATCACATTCACCATCATTTGAGCCACTTGTTCACGTTGGATGGGCTGATCGAGCGGAGCCGTGGGGAGAAAATGGTCGGTAGAGGCGACGTTGGCCGCGCAGCTGGACCAAGTGGGCACGTGGGTGGCATCCCTTACGGCGGACCTCACCGGGCATTGGCCTTCAATGTTTTGATAACCCGCACTGCGCATCACGGTGATCATGGCTTCGGCTCCCAGCGCTTGCCGGTCGGGTTCTACATTGCCGGTGGACTGTCCGCCAGCGGTTTTAGTGCCTTGCCAGCGTTCATTTTGGAACGGGGCAAAATACCACACGTGCGTTGGCGTATCGATGAACTTAGAGGCGCCGGTGGCGTAACAGGCCTGGCCGTTTTGCGCGGCAGAGTCATTCACTTTCTTTTCAAAATCCGAAACGTCACGGCTTGTGACTTTGTTGTTTTCAAAAGCGACGATCAGCGTGTCGGCTTCGGACTTCAATTCATCGCCCAGGCGACCGCACCAGTTGTAAGTGGCAATGGTTTCAATGGCTTTATTGAGCCGACTGCGATCCGGGGCGCGAAGGGTGGATTTGGCTTCATCGGCCAGCTGTTCCAAGGCTTGCGTTTTTTCAATCATGGTCTGTTTGACCTGGGTCAGAACGTCACGGTATTCGTCAGACAGGGTCTGGAGTTGGCCTAAACTCTGGGTCACCTTTTGCTGAGCTTCTTGCGAGATGCTGTGGAGTTCGGCGACGCGGGCCATGACCCCTTTCATGGTTTCATCGACGAGGAGCTGGATTTTATTCGTCAGATTTTCCGTGACTTGAGCGACAATGGCGGCAATGTCGGTTTGATTAACCCCTTGGACGTTTTCAAATGATTTTTTGATGTCCACCTGTTCCCAGGGCACGGGAGTGCCTTGGCAGTGTTGCATCGCGGGATACAGGTAGCGCTGCATACCCTTTTCGGTTTCTTGTAAAAGCCCGCTCGCGGTTTTTACGTCTCCATTTTTGTAAGCAGCCTCGGCGTCGTTGAGTCTTGCTTCCAGCTTATCCAGTATGTCTTTAACGCCTTCACAGACTGTCTTCCGAGCCTGGGCTAAATTTTGACGCATGGCCGCAATGGTTTGGCCTAAAAATTGATCCCGATTTTCGTCATGCCGATTGGAGTAGAAAGCTTTCATTTCTTCTTCCAGGGAATGCAGCTTGGATTTGAATTCATCCAAATTGGTTTGATCCGTCAGGCTGCTCAAGAGATCTTGATGCGCCTTGATCCAGCCGTCCACACGAGCGGCTGACTCTGGATTACTGGCAAAGCGTTCCCGGTCGCGCGTCAGATATTCAATGCGCATCTGGAGTTCACGTTTGAACTGGCTCAAATCGCCTTGATTGCCAAAAGTCTTGAAGGCTTCTTGGATCGGACGGACTACGGTTTCGCGGAAATCCTGTAACGCTTTTTGGAAGGCCTGTTCGTCTTTGGCGCCGCAACTGGTTTCGCTCGCCATGGTTCCCAAAGGAGCCATTGCTTTGTAAGCGTCTTGAATTTTGGCTCGCAAATCCGATTTTAGGGATTCATCTCCTTGGAGATAACCCAGTTCTTTGTCCATGCGGTTAAGATTTCTGCCTTCATTTTGAAGGGTCTGCATGTGAGGGTTGATCGCGCACATTTTAGGTTCATCTTTTTTGCCTGAACAATAGGATTGATCCACACCAACCCAATCGCTTTGGATCGCACCGGTGGAACTGACGGAAACATAAGATCCATCCGGCCTGCGATAGCAACTCATGGTGTATCTGTCTTTATCGATCGGGGGAATCACCCCCATTGTGCCCGAGCAGTTCGGAATTCCGAATTCGTGCCAGTTTGTATCATTTCCTCCGCCTGGCATCCAATTGAATTTAGTTTTACTGATTGGGCTGCATTTTAATTCGATCTCTTTTATAAAGTTCAGATATTCGCTGTCGGTGCGATTTAGAATCATGGAATTAGACGTTCCATCGTTAAACGTCCAAGTTTTACTGACCCAATTGGAATGAGATCCGTCACCATTGCCTCCGCCTCCTCCACCGCTGGCGGAACAAAAGGAATCTGCGACAGCGGCCCAATCCGCTTGGAGCGCGCCGGTAGAACTGACCCAAATATACGTCCCATCCGTTTTTTTGTAACAGGTGGCTTTAAATGCTTTGCAGACGGGATCGCTTGGGTTTTGACGACATTTTTCCGCCCCTGACACACCTCCATCCCCTCCTCCACCCGAGGCCGTGCCCGAGCAGTTCGGAATTCCGAATTCGTGCCAGTTTGTATCATTTCCTCCGCCTGGCATCCAATTGAATTTAGTTTTACTGATTGGGCTGCATTTTAATTCGATCTCTTTTATAAAGTTCAGATATTCGCTGTCGGTGCGATTTAGAATCATGGAATTAGACGTTCCATCGTTAAACGTCCAAGTTTTACTGACCCAATTGGAATGAGATCCGTCACCTCCCCCTCCACCATTCCCTCCGCCCGTGGTGGTCGTTCCCGAACAATCCGGGATACCGAAGTTTTGCCAGTTGGTGGCGGTGGAATCGCCGGCGCCGGACTTCCAGCGGTATTGACTCATGTTGATGAGTGAACACTGGGCTTGGATTGTGGCGAGATAGTTGGTGTATTCGGCGTCGGTGCGATTTAAAATCATGGAGCTGGATGTTCCGTCTTTGAAAGTCCAGGTGTGATTGACGGTATTCGACGTTCTGGTGGTATCACCACTGCCGGTTCCTGTGCCGGTTCCTCCTCCACTCCCCCCACCGCTGCCAGTGGTACCCGTGATGGCAGAACTGGAGCAATCGGGAATACCAAAGTTTTGCCAGTTGGTGGCGGTGGAATCGCCGGCGCCGGACTTCCAGCGGTATTGACTCATGTTAATGAGCGAGCACTGGGCTTGGATTGTGGCGAGATAGTTGGTGTATTCGGCGTCGGTGCGGTTTAGAACCATTGAGCTGGATGTTCCGTCTTTGTAGGTCCAGGTTTTACTGACCTGCGTTCCGCTTCCACTGCCGTTGCCTCCTCCGTTTCCTCCGGAACTACCACCGCTACTTCCACCTCCAGTCCCGGCATCCGTTGCGCTGCCAGAGCAATCCGGGATACCGAAGTTTTGCCAGTTGGTGGCGGTGGAATCGCCGGCACCGGTTTTCCAGCGGTATTGGCTCATGTTGATGAGCGAGCACTGGGCTTGGATTGTGGCGAGATAGTTGGTGTACTCCGCATCCTTGCGATTCAGAATCGCAGAGCTCGTGGATCCATCTTTAAAGGTCCAAGTGCGGTTAGAGGTATTCGACATACCTGCAGCAGCGCCCATATCGGCTCCCCCCTGGGTTGCGGGATTCATCATCCCATCCGTTTGAGCGTGAGTCGCCAAATAATTGACTCCAAATGTAGCGCCTACTGCTAAGGCAAGCGCAAGGACCAGCCCATAGCGATGGGCCTTGTTAGAAAATGAAAAAGGAGAAGTAACCATGATGTAAAAAATTAAATAATATTTATTTTAACGCATCATTTTTTTGATACGTTTGTTTATTATAGCATAGAAAAAAATATAAAGCAATAGCCCGATTATAGAGCAACCTTAGATTAAGCTTTATATTTTGTGAGCCCTTCTTTCAGAATTTCCAGCGAGCGTTTGAGATCTTTTTCATTGAGCACATAAGCGAAGCGGACTTCATTGCGGCCGGCGCCGGGAGTGCCATAGAATCCGGAACCGGGAGCCAGCATGACGGTTTCCGAGTTTGGATGGAATTCAGTGAGCAGCCATTTGCAGAATTCGTCCGCGTCTTCCACGGGTAGGGCGGCCATGAGGTAAAAGGCGCCTTCAGGTTCGTACGTGGTAACCCCAGGAATTTTGCGCAGGCCTGCTACTAAGATATCCCTGCGATGGCGGTATTCGGCGACCACGCCTTCCATGTAGCTCTCCGGCACTTCGAGGAGGTGCTCGCCCATCACCTGGGCGATGAGGCCGCCGGAAAGACGGGATTGGGCGATTTTGTGCAGGCCGGTCATGAGCTCCTGGTTAAGCGTGACGAGATTGCCGAGGCGCGCGCCACACAGGCTGTAGCGTTTGGAGAGGCTATCGAGCACAACGGCCTGTTCCGGCATTTCCTGCATGTAATCCAGGAGCGAGGTGGGGGTCACACCGCTGAACGTGTACTCGCGATAAACTTCATCGGCGAGGAGAAATAGATTGTATTTTTTGGCGAGCCGCACGAGCGATTCAACCTCGTCTTTTGAGTAAATCGTGCCTGTGGGATTGCAGGGATTACAGTAAAGGATGGCGCGGGTTTTGGACGTGATGTGGGATTCGATCGTCTTTTCATCAGGCAAATGAAAACCAGTGTGGATAGAGGTGGGGACGGTGTTCAGCTTTACCCCTGTGATGGCACAACACACGGCGTAATTGCTGTAAAAAGGTTCAAACGTGAGGATCTCGTCGCCGTGATCGGCGATGCCGAGGAAAGTCATGACGAGCGCCTCGGAGCCGCCCTGCGCCGCCAGGAGATCAGCGCGCTTCAGCCACGGGTAGCCGATTTTGGAGTAGTAGGCGAGGAGCGCATCTAAAAACTTAGGCTCTCCCCACGGGTGGGCGTAGCGCACGGGATCAATGGACCAATTGCGGAGGGCGCCGAGCATCACGTCCGGCGTTTTCACGTCCGGGTCGCCGATGTTGAGGTGATAAATTTTGACGCCCTTCTCGCGCAGTGGATTCACAAAAGGCGTGAGCTTGCGGATGGAAGAGACCGGCATGTGCGTGAGTCTTTGAGAGACGGGGCAACCTTGTTTCATGACCCGATCGTAACACAATCCTTTTCCATTTTTCCAGTAGTGGGCATTTTAAACCAGTAATAGAACTGCCGACCAAAAGGTTCTTTAAGACTTAGTAGGCCGAGCAATTCGCTTTAGTAAAAGAAGTAAAGTAAGTTTGCTGGGAATCTTTAACTGCATATGAAAATTCAATATTAATACCTTCATTCAAAATATTTTTGGAACTTTCATCTTTGCACAGCTTAGAGATTATTAAATTTCTGAAGGTGGCATTACTAAAACTACTAGTATCAGCATCATGAAGAACATATTGATAACGAATTGCGCCTGGTACAGCAATAATATCAGTCATTGTAGTTGTGCTGTCCAGCTCAGCTGGTAAGTTCGTCTGACTTTTTGCTGATTCAACTATTTGTTTCACTAATTCCTCTTTTTTTGATTGAGAGGCGGCGAGTTTGCCAATTAGGTAAATGGCAGCAACAATAATCAATACTATTCCTATCTTTTTCATCATCGTTTTCTTTTTCTGAAAATCCGCGTTCGCTCGCTTTACAAACAATTGTGGCGAGAAGATAAGCAAGAGTCCAACTACGAGAGGAATGAAGATATCAACCATATTGTAATATTTTTAATTTTTATGGAAATAATATGTCTCGAATTACCCTTACTGCTACAATATTTCTGGTGGAGTTGATGGGACTTGAACCCACGACCTCTTCCATGCCATGGAAGCGCTCTAGCCAGCTGAGCTACAACCCCACGTAAAGCTGGCTTATTTTATAGGACTTTATTCATACTGTCGAGATTTGTTGATCTTGTTTAATATTTTAACATATGTTAAGCTTATTATATAACTTAACAATAATGCGGGATTATATATCTACAGCAGAGGCAGCGAAAAAAATGAAGGTTAGCCGGGTGGCCGTGTTCAACATGATCAAAGATGGGCGATTGTCTGCGAAACGAATTGGACGTAATTATGCGATTTCCAAAAAGGAATTCAATCAAACTTATCTTCAGAATCTTCAGCGCTCTGTTGATGCTGTCTTAAAATCAATTGATATAGTCGAATATTATTTAGGACGATTTAAAAAAGCGGAATTTTTTAGTACCGTTGCAATTCAAGATGCTTTCATTTGGCGAATTCAAGTTGTCGGTTGGAGTTTAAAGAAAATACCGCTTCCTATAAAAAGACAACATGCTGACTGGCAGGAATGGATTACGGCTGCCAATCGATATTTACGCTTTTATTGGAAAATTAACACACATGAGATTTGGAAGACTGCGACTAAAAAAATTAAGCCCTTGAAAAAACAATTGCTCCAGATCAAAAAAGATCTCGAAAAAGATCAAACCTGATACACATACACCCCCTCTTCTTTGGCGATTGGCTGGAGTTCGGAGAGGCGGAAGGCGTGGGTGACGATGCGCGTGCCGGGTTTTAGGGTGGGCCAAACTTGCTCGTAAATACGCTTCATGGAATTGGGCATGAGATAACAAAAAAGCACGTCGGCATCGCGGTAATCCTGTTTCCAGATGTTGGCCCAGCGGATGTGCGCCGGACTGCGCGTGAGCCACTTCCGCAGAATGGCAAAACACACCAGGGGGATGGAGATTTCAAACCCCACGGCTTTGCGAACGGTTTTGGCTGCGGTAAAAATCATGCCGCCGTCGCCACAACCCAGTTCGTAGACGACATCGGTGGACTTGAGTTTGGCCAGCCGTAGCATGGACTCGCGACGTTTAAGGCCGGAGGGGACATAAGGCCCCGTGGTAAACGCGCCCCACATCCCGGGGACGAGGAGGGCGAAAAAAATAAAAACCACCCATCGCGGATCCACCCAACGGTAAGCACCGGTGACCACGAGGAGCACAATGATGAGAAACGCCCCGATGAGGGTAAAAACAACGCCTTCGGCCATTGGGTTTTTTATTTTGATGGTGGGCGGTAGTGGATTCGAACCACTGACCCCATCGACGTCAACGATGTGCTCTAGCCAACTGAGCTAACCGCCCTTGTTTTGAACGAGAAGGGAAACGCTCTCCTCGATGTAAAAGTTCTGGAGCTACCGCTCGCGCACTTTTCTCATCTCGGAGTCCTTCGCTACGTCACTCAATGGTGACTTCGCTTCGGATCGCGTTTCTCGCATCTGTCTGGTGGACCGGAAGGGACTTGAACCCTCGACCTCGGCAATGCGAATGCCGCGCTCTAGCCAACTGAGCTACCGGCCCTTGTGACGTGGCCAAATGGTGGGCGCTAGTGGGATCGAACCACTGACCTTACGAATGTGAATCGTACGCTCTAACCAGCTGAGCTAAGCGCCCACAAAAGCTAGTCGATTATAGTGAGTTCGGCCACTCTTATCAACCCCCGCTGGGTTCGTTCTAAAGAATCAGCGAATACTGCATTTCTTTGGGTTCGTATTGCTTCATCATGGTGTTGAGGATTTGGGTGAGCACGGCCACGTCGCCGGAGGCGCGGTGGAGGCGGATGGTTTGGAGATCGACTTTGTAATGCGTGGCCAGGTTTTCGAGCTTGCCGGGGAGCTTTTGTTCCTGGGAGTAGCGGTAGGTGCACACCACCTGGTCGGCAGGGTAGGGGGTAAAACCGTGGCGGATGAGGTTGTAATTCAGCATGTCGAAATCAAACTTGGCGTTGTGCGCGATGAGCGTCCGGCGGCCGCAAAACTCCACAAAATCCCGGAGGACTTCCGGGGCGGGGCGGGCCGCCTGGATTTCCGCCAGGGGAATTTGGTGGACGGCTTGCGCGCCGGGGGAAATACGGTGAGGGTTCACGCGGAGGAGCTCGTGGAAAATTTGCGGTTCCTCTCTCAACTCCCAAATGGCGCCGGCGATTTCGACGATTTCATCGTGGTAGGTATTGAGGCCCGTGGTTTCCGTGTCGAAAATGACAAAACTTTCTCCTGAATAATAGCGCCGGATCAAATCCTGGAAGGAAACGAATTGCATACGAATACATTAGACTATTCCTCGGGGGATTGTCGATTTTTTTTCTTGAAACTCTGATGCCGCTTGGCGTTCAGGCGCCCGATTTTAGCCCGATACGGGAGTTTTGTGGATATGCGGGCGGGCGGAACGTAGAAATAATCGTGGAGTTTTTCGGCCAGATGTTTAAACGCGCCAATCATGTTGGCGTGCTGATGGCGCTGTTCGTGGCAACGCACCGTGACTTCCTGCGTGCGCAGGGTGATGTGCCGGTACGCGGGAGGAATGGAGTAGATCAATTGCACCCCGCTCATGTGCTTGTTCACGTTTTGCCCGCCGTGCCCGTGACTGAAGTGGGACAGGCGGAGGTTTGGGTCATGCGAGCCGATGACGAGCGGGGGCTTGTTCGGAAAATTCACCGTAATGGTGAGTGTGGCGGGATCGTAGGTGACGAAATCGTTGTGGATCATTTAAGTGAGTGAAACCCCAAAATGAAATAAAGTGATGACGACCAGGGCGAGCGCCATGCTGAGGATGAAGGTGACGGCGATGCAGGAGATGAGATTTTGCCAAAAGCCGTTGCGGGCGGCGCCGAGGAGTTTGGGGTTGTTGAGCAGGGTGAGAATCGCCACGAACAGGAAGGGGAGTACAAACGTGTTCAGCATTTGGGAGCCAACGAGGATGGTGATCAGGGGCAGGCGCGGGATGAGGATGACGAGAGCGGTGGAAAAAATCGAAAAGGCAAAGAGCCGATAAAAAACCGGGGATTCTTTTTTAAGGTCCACCCGGCCTTCCCAGCCGAAGGCTTCGGTGACGATGTACGAGGAGGTCATGCCGATGACCGCGAGCCCCAGGAGCGAGGCGTTGAGGAGCCCCCAGGCGAAGAGATGCTTGGCAAAAACCCCGGCCAAAGGTTCCAGGGCCGCCGCGGCCTGCCCGGCGTCCTGGATAGTGATTCCGGCGCGGTGGAGCGTGGCGGCGGTGGCAATGACGATGAAAAAGGCGACCACAGCCGTCCAGATGGCCCCGAGCGTGATGTCCCAACGGGCGAAACGGAGATGTTCGGAGGCCACGCCCTTATCCACAAAATAGGATTGCACGAAAAACTGTCCCCACGCGGTGATGGTGGTCCCGATGATGGCGACGGCCATGTAGAAAAAACGGGGAGTCCATTCCACCGAGGGAACCAGGAGAGAGCGGGCGGCGTCATGCCAATCGGGATGGGCAAAAAATCCCGCCAACAGGTAGGCCAGGAACAGGAGCGAGGACGTGAGAAAAACTTTCTGCACGATGCGAAAGGAGCCTTTGTACACAATCCATCCGATGAGGAGCGCCGCTGCGGGAACGGCGACGAACCGCGGCACCCCGTAAATATCCGCCACGGTGGAGATACCGGCGTATTCGGCCAGGATATTCGTCCAGTTCGCGGCAAACGTGATGGCGACAATGAAGGTGGTGATTTTGAGGTTGAAGTTTTCACGGATCAGAGCCGCTAGCCCTTTGCCGGTGACCAGCCCCAGCCGCGCGCCCATTTCCTGCGTGATGCCCAGAATGAACGTGACGATCAGGAGCACCCACAGCATTTTATAGCCGAAAGACGCGCCCGCGACGGAGTATGTGGCGATGCCGCCGGCGTCGTTATCGGCCGTGCCCGCGATGATCCCTGGCCCCAGGATACTGAGGAGCAGGAAAAATTTGAATTTGAGAGTGTGCCAGGGGTTGGGTTTGGCTTCAAGCATTTGGAACGAGGAAACGTAAAATATCGTCGACGGTGATGATGCCTTGGAGTTTTTTGTGCTTATCCACCACCGCGATGGAAAGCAGATTGTACTTGGTCATCAAGCGAGCCACCTCTTTGGCTTTGACGCCAGTCTTGATGGTTTTAATCACCTTGGCCATCAGTGTTTTGAGGGGAGTTTCTGGCGCGGCCAAAAGGAGCGTGCGGATGGAAATGACCCCCTTGGGCGTTCCTTCGGCGTTCACGATGTAGACGTGATAGATGGAGTGGAAGTCTTCCGATTTTTTCCGGATTTCTTCCGTCGCCTGGGCCACGGTGTACTCCTGCGGGACGACCATGTATTCGGTGGTCATCAATCCCCCCGCGATGTCGTCGCCGTATTCCGTGAGTTCCTGCAGGGTTTTTACTTTTTCCACGCCCAGCCGGTGGAGCACCTGCAGGCGCTTGTGTTCAGAGAGCCCCTGGATGACGTCGGCCGCCTCATCGGTGGGCATTTCTTCGAGAATTTTGGCCAAATCTTTGGGGTTCATCCGCTCGAGCAGGGTTTCTTTGTACTCGGGCTGGACTTCGCCAAGCACTTCGGCCGCGGTTTCCTTGTCGATGGATTCCACGAGCTGGGAACTTTCTTTTAAACCCAGGTTTTCGATGAGGTTGGCAATGTCGGCCGGGTGGAGTTTCTCCAGTTTTTCGTAGGAGGTTTTAAGTTTGAGGCCCGCCATGTCGCCGGGGATCAGGCTCACGTTCTGCCAGTCGATGTACTGGGGTTTGACGAATTTAAAAAACGGCCAATGGTCCAACCCCAGGCGCCGGATCAGGCCGCGGCTCGAGACATCCATGCCGATGAGACAAAAACGCTCTTCGATTTTGACGAGCTGGAGGTCGTTCACGCGGACCACGCGCACGCCTCCCACGTCAAAAATCTGCTGGTCGACCAGGTCGCGCATCAAAAAAATATCTTCGGGAATAAATTCATGGTTCACTTCCCCGCAATTGGATTTTTTGAGGGTGATTTCGCCGTAGCTCAGGTTCTCGATGCAGTCGTAGGGGATGTAACCGAGGCCGCTCCCGACTTTAAAAACAATGCCCTGTACCTGCGGGTATTCCGTTTCGCTTTTGGCGCGGACGATGACGTCTTTCAGCCGGCCCACCTGTTCCTGGCGGTTATCCATGATGGGGACCTGGAGGAGTTGGCTGAGAAAAATCATGTTGAGAGAGTCAATGGGATGAAAAAGGAAAAGGTTGTCCCTTTATTTTCTTCGGATTTAAACCACACGCGGCCGCCGTGGCCTTCGATGATCGCCTTGGCTATGTACAGCCCCAGCCCCGTGCCGTCGGTCTCCGCCGTCTGCACGTTGTCGGCGCGGAAGAATTTTTGGAACACGCGCGATTGCTGTGCGGCGGGGATCCCCAGGCCCGTGTCCCGGATGGAAAAGACCGCTTCTTCGGGTGAAAGTTTACACCCGATTTCCACGGTTCCGCCAACGCGGGAGTATTTGACGGCGTTGGTCATGAAGTTCTGGAACACCTGCCGCATTTTTTCCGGGTCGATGGAAAGCGTGAGCTTTTGCGGAAAATCCGGCGCCAATACCACCGTCACCTGATGTGCCGTGGCCAAAGCCACCAAATCATCCATCAGGGATTTTAGGATGGGGAGAACTTCGGTGAGCGCCTTCACGATCATGAATTTTTTGCCGGTTTCAATCCGCGACACGTTCAGCAGGTTTTCAACGAGTTTGATCATGCGGTCGTTGCTTTCGGAAATGTTTTTCATGAAGTCTTTCTGATCCTGGCTTAAAGGCCCCGCCTTGCCCCGGAGCAGAAGGTCCGCGAACCATTTGATGCCCGTGAGCGGGGTGCGGAGCTGGTGGGAAGCCACCGAGACGAATTCCGACTTCATTTTATCCACCATTTCAATTTGTTTAATGTAGCGTTCGGTGCGCCGCGTGAAGAACGCGGTGAATAAAAGCAGGGACACGAATAAAAGCGTGATCAGCAGAGGGACGAGTTCGGCACGGAAAATGTCGGCCCTCCAGACCTGTGCGTGGATGTCGATCCCCACCAGCGCGGCGGTTTGGCCCGTGGCCGGGTGGAGGATCGGCGCGAATCCGGAAACCCAATCGCCCCAGGAGTCGTGGTACGGCCCCTCCACAAACGCCGTCCCGTTTTTAAAACTTTCCAATTGCAGGGCGTCCGTATCGGGATAAAGGTCGCCCGGCCCCGAGTAATCGGGCGAGCCCGGATCCTCGGAATCTACGTAGAAAAAAAGTTTGTCGCCCCCGCGGTAACCCATCAGGTAAACAAAGCGGACATCGTTTTGTCCGTTTTTGATGAGCGTGACCACGCGCTTGAGCGCCTGGTATTGGGGATTCCCGAGGTCTTCCGCCGTTCCCGCCAGAGCGCCGATGTCGTCCAGCCCGATGGCCGCCGCCGCGATGCGGGCGCGCGTCAGCAGGGCCTGGCGTTCACGGCTTTCGGCCGAATGCCGGACCGCCACAGTGCCGAGGGCGCCCAGCAGCACCACGACGACGATCGCCAGCAGAATCCATGGAGTCCGGAGCTGAAATGAGCGCGCGGGTTTTTGCATGAGCCGATTATAACAGCTCCAGATATAAAGGTTTACTAAATGCAAAGTGCTCCTTACGTTTAGTAAAACTATTTGTAAAGTGGGCTTCCTTGCTTTCTGATGATGACATCATTAAAACGCAGGGGAGATTATGTGATCCCCTGGAATGTTCAGCGGCTACGGGCAAAGTCCAAGATTTTTACAAGACCCTTAGCAGGCACCGGACGCCGAGCACGGGATCGTGAAGCTCAGGACCGGCCTCGTACAGGTACGCACGGGTGTTCCCGGCGTTGACGCCCGCGTAGCGAGCCCGGGCGGGATCTTCTCCGGATTCCCGCCAGATTCCTGCCCAAGCGTTCCCTTCGGCGATTCTTACAACGGGCTGATCGGCAAAGGTCTCAAAAGCGCGGATGTCTGCTTCCTCGCTCAGCATTTCATAACCTGTGGGGACTTTTTTACCGTCTTTTTCAGCAAAGCGGATGGCGTTGCTGGTATCCGCGTAATTCATGCCGGTCAGGACCGCATGGGGGCCGCCGTTGGCGATCAGGGGGTTGCCCTGGCTGTCCGCGCCGAATAAAGTTGGTTTTCCGCCCGGTATGCTTTCCGCCTTATTCAGGGCTTCACCGCCATTCCCCAAAAGGCGGGCCTTCACTCCTTTATCGCCATCCCAGGGGCACCTGGCTTTAGCCACATCAGACCAATGGTCGTAGTTGGCTTTAAAAGAAACAAGGCGGGGGTCTTCGGGGGTAGCATCAGGAGCCGCAACTCCGGCTTCAGCGACGCCGCCGGCAAGAGCGCCTGTTGCAGCAGGGCGGGCCTTTGCGATTAAAGCGGTTAATTCTGTCTCACGTGCGGCAAGTAAGGTGCCCGGCGCATCTTGCAGGGTTTTTAAGGCGGCATCCACCGCTACCTGATCTATTGTTTCAGCCATGCTATGGGAGGGTTAAAAATGGTGATTATTATTTCACTAATTTTTACTATTGTCAAGCCCTGTTTCCTTTCCAGTTTTTTAGGGGACTGATTTTACTTTATAATAAGGGCGCCATGTTACCAAAGAAAAAAATCGAAGGACTGGTGGAGTATTGGATTAAGAGTTCTGAAAAAGATCTTGATGTGATGGAGGGGTTGTATGGATTGAAACGATATTCTAGTTGTTTATTTTTTGCTCATCTGGTTTTAGAAAAAGCCTTAAAGGCAACGGTAGTCCGAGTGACTGATGAATATGCGCCCCGAACTCACAACCTACCTCACTTGGCTGAACTTGCCAAACTGGAGCTCAGCCAGGAGGAAAAGGAATTACTGGAGGAGGCAGACACTTTTAATATGGAAGCGCGATATCCAGACGAAAAATTTGATTTTTATAAAAAATGCACTAAGGCTTATACCGACCGTATTTACAAGCCCATTGTTACTTTATATAAAAAGTTATGTCAAAAAGCGATGTAAAAAAAATCATCAAGGCTTTTGCTGATTTGTTGAAAAAAAACCGTGTAGCTTTTAGGAAAATTTATCTCTATGGTTCTTATGCTACCGGCAAAGCCCATGAGCACAGTGACATTGATGTGGCGATCGTCATGGGACGAATGCCCCGTGGATTAAAATACTGGGACCGGAAAATGGATTTAAGGAAACTAGGCTGTAGGATCGATACCCGGATTGAACCCATTCTCCTGGAAGAAAAAGATATCAAAAAAGGGGAGGCTACGATTATGGGAGAGGAAGTCCGTAAACACGGAATTCTAGTGGTTTCCGCGTGAGCGGCGGTAGATGAAGATCAGTCCGGCCAGCGCGGTGAGCAAGGTTAAAAGGGTGGTCGGCCAGTCAAAGTAGGAGAGAACCATGGTAAAACGGTCGCGTGTTACCAGGAAGG
>Ga0209515_10001754_pt1 | contig 35137 bp, 36 predicted proteins | sample Subgroupgradi54m_FD_187454 | JGI IMG/M metagenome (GOLD analysis project Ga0209515, IMG submission 187454) | Subsurface groundwater microbial communities from S. Glens Falls, New York, USA - GMW60B uncontaminated upgradient, 5.4 m (SPAdes)... ... | reverse complement strand
GGCCGGATTCACGAAGGTCAGAACGCTTTCGGATTATAAAAGCGCTTCATTCGGACAGGCCTACGGAGCTCTGATTAAAGAACTTCATCTGCTCACGCGCGCAGTTTTTATTATTGGGCCTGATGATAAAGTTCAATATGTGGAATATGTGAAAGAAGTCACGACCCATCCGAATTACGAAGCGGCACTTAGCTTCTTCAAATCCGTTAGTCGTAGCTGACGCAGTACTGATCTCCATTAGTGATTAAAATCAGTGCAGCGCTTAGCTTCTTCAAATCCGTTAGTCGTAGCTGACGCAGTACTGATCTCCATTAGTGATTAAATCAGTGCAGCGTTGAATTTCTTCGCCGCACGCAAATAAATTAAATTTCCTTAATTAGACTTTGCAAAAGTTTTAACTCTCCCTCTCCCAGAAAGGGAGAGGGCTCCGGTGAGGGATTTTCTTAGTTTTTTGTTTCTCTCGGTTTTAAATCCCTTTACAACTTGCCGTATCTACTTATAATAACGCATCTTGTTCCACAGTTCCTCCCGCGCACTCATATCGAATCTATTCATCTTAGAGTTTAAAGCTATTTGATTTGACAGGTGTTGTTTAATCAATCGTTGAATCCTCGATTTTGATGTGTTAGGATTATGTACGTAATTTAGTACATATACGTACTAAAAGATGTACATAAGGAGAGAGCCCATGACCACCTTAACAGCAAGTCAAGCCAGACAAAGTTTGTTTCAATTGGTTAAAAAATCAGTAAAAGGCCACATGCCGATCAAAATCACATCCAAATCCGGCGATGTGGTACTCGTCTCTCAGGAAGATTACGAAAGTTTGCTCGAGACTTTAGAGCTCCTTTCCACGCCGGGAATGTTAAAGAGCATTCGCGAAGCTCGGGAGGATATTAAGGCGGGCAGAACCAAATCTCTCAAAGAAGTTTTTGGTCGATGAGCGTTCCGAACTACGAAATCAGAATCACCCGCAGAGCCGAAAAGGACATCAAAAAACTCGGCCCTCGATTGAAGCAGAAGTTGTTCGATATTTTAACGGAAGTGATTGCCCGAGATCCTTTCCACGGCAAGAAATTGATTGGTGATTTAAGCGGGAGCTATTCTTATCGATTAACGTATCAGGACCGCATGGTCTATTCCATCAATCAACAAAAACGAATCATCTACCTGGAACGAGCCCGAACTCATTATGGCGATTAAAGTCAGAAACATATGACATTTTGGTGTTTCGATCAGAATCAAAAATAGAATATATGTCATATATCTATTATTTCGCATTGGGAAAAGGCAATATGGGCGATTTTAAGAATTTGGTTCAGCTCGTCTGTGATAGTGTGATGAGAGGGTTCGAGCTTTTGAAAGGAGAACGCTGACCGCATGAATCCCTATAGTTTTGCATTACTTTTTTTCGCCTTCGGGAGTCTATTTATAGGGCTGTTGATCTGGTTCAAGCGCGCCGATTCCATCGGATTAGTTTATTTTATTTTTTCCATGCTGACACTTTTTTGGGCTATTGGTTTTTCGATTATGTTTAATGAGAATATTTCGCATAAAACCGCCTTATTCTCTGCTCGGTTTGCCGACGCATTCGCGCTTTTTATCCCTTCTACTTGGCTTAATCTCGTTCTCCTCATGACCGATGATTTAAAACGCCAAAGACGTTTATTAGTTTTTTTATACTCGATTTCGTTTATCATTCTTCCCTTTGCTTTCACGCCATTATTTATTAGTGGCATTAAACCCATTATGGGTTTTGAATATTGGTTAGAACCCGGCCCCATTTTTCATGTGTTTACATTTATTTTTTTCCTTTTTGTTCCTTACGGTTTTCTTTTGTTGATTAAAAAAGTAAAAAATTCTTCGTTAGAAGAAAAAACTCAGCTAAAAGGTTTTATCATTGCGACTATGGTTGGGTTTATTGGGGGCGGTATTACTTTTCTTCCTAATTATGATATTCAGGTACCACAATACAACATTTTCTTCACGCCGGTTTATCCCTTCGTGACCGCTTATTTTTTAATCAAACACCGCTTATTTGATCTTGAAGCTGTAATTCATTTGTTCCAGCGTGAAAAGTTGGCCACGCTCGGTCTATTAACTGCCAGTGTGAATCATGAAATCAGAAATCCACTTTATGCTGCAAGAGAACAGTTGAATACGTACATCGAAAATTTGAAGCAGGGAATACCGACAAAAGATCCGCTTAAAACTTCAGAGAAAGTAAAAAGCCAAATCGACAGAGCCCTTGACGTCATCACCAAACTCAATCGGTTTTCGAAACCCATAGATCAAACCGTTGCCTCCAATTCTCAAGCATCAGTTTCCGAAGCCCTTCAAACTGTTTTAGATTTAGTCTCATATGAATTTAAATTAGATAAAATCAAGATTCAAAACGAGATTTCACATAGTCTTCCACCCATTCAAACAGATCAGAGACAGCTTGAAGAAAGCCTCTTCAATCTCATCGTCAACGCCTGTCATGCAATGGATCAAGGTGGGACTCTTACTATCTCCGCTAGTCATCCTGAGCGCAGCGAAGGATCTCGAGATTCTTCGCCCTTCGGGCTCAGAATGACAGGCAAGGTCCGTATCACCATTTCCGACACCGGAACCGGTATCTCTCAAGACCAAATGAAACATCTCTTTGAACCCTTCCACACCACAAAAGGGGAAAAGGGAACCGGCCTTGGTCTTTACATCACCAAACAACTCGTTGAACGAAACGGCGGAAAAATCTTGGTGAAAAGCAAAGAGGGAAACGGAACTTCATTTATTCTGGAGTTTAAAACCGGTTAGAAATAGTAATCGCTGTTTTTATCTTTTTAGGAATCGTTCAATTTCAACGTGATCGCCATAAAGAGCGAGATAGTAGTCGGCTTCAATTTTTTTCATGACGATCCGCTTTTTTAAATCGACACGTATTTCGAAATGACTGGGCGAAAGCTTTTTAAAGCCTAATCCCTCGGGTTTTGTTCCCGATTGGACGAAATTTTGGAAGGCGATCAACACTTGTTCACAAGCCTCAGCATCTTTTCCGCGCAGTTTGCGAATTTGCTTGAGGAAAGTGGCGAGATAATAAACTCGGCTCACGAATGTCGAAAAAGCTTTTTGATCTGATGAACATTACGGACCTCGACGGCTTGATTTTTCTCTCGTCCGACAAGGGTATCAAGCCCTGTGAGGGCCTTTTTTGAGTATAAGGGTTCCGGAACGATTGGGATAATATAGATGATATTATTTTGATCCGCGATCACCTGAACGTAGCGGTCTTGCCCAAAGTTAATTTGTTCGCTAATTTCTTTGGGGATATTGATTTGGTTCTTTTGATTGACTCTGGTAATATTCATAAACTTGCCCTTTGATGAGAAAGTATAACATAAGTATTTAATAGATACAAGTAACTAATCGATGGATTTGATAAATTAGGAGAAGAACATTTGAGGATTCCTTTTTCAAGCAAATCCAGTCAAGGAACTTCATTTATCTTGGAGTTTAAACGCTCTTGACTTGTGTAAGAATGTATGGAATACTTACTTTCAGAAAGTAAGGAAAGGAGAACCGACATGCGTTGGCTCACCGCAACACTAGGTCCTAAAGGGCAAATTACGCTTCCCAAAAAAATTCGGGTTACCTTGGGTTTAAAAGAAAAAGGTGATTTGGTCGGTTTTGTATTGGATGAGAAGGAAAATTCAATCCGGCTGACGCGAATGGAAATCAAGCCCGCGGGTGAAGAGTATACCGAGGAAGAAGTCAAGAAGCTCCTCGGGCTTTCCAAGGTTAAGGGTGGAAAAAAGTTCGAATCCGGGGAGGCGTTCTTAAAGTATATCGACCGGCTCTAACCCATGCGTTATTATTCCGCCTCTTCTTTTGAACGAACCTTAAATGCTCTTGATTCTTCCCGCAAAGATCGTATTAAAAAAGCAATTCAACTGGCCGTCGCTTTTTTTGAAACTGGAAAACTCCCGTCTGGGCTCGGTCTTAAACTGTTACGGCATGAACTTTGGGAAATCCGAGCCGGCTTGCCCGATCGAGTCATCTTTCGAAAAGTAAAAGATACGGTTGAATTTTTACTGGTTGGTTCACATGATGAAATCAGACGCTTTTTAAAACGACATTCATGAATCCGTATAATTTTTCTCTACTTTTCCTCGCTTTCTGTTCATTTTTTATCGCCCTTCTCATCTGGTTAAGACGGCGAGACCGAGTAGGCAGGATTTATTTTATTTTTTCCACCTTTGTTGCAATTTGGGGGGCTTCGTTTTCCTTTACGATCAGTGACAATGCGTCTTATCAAGCAGCTTTATTTTCTTCCCGCCTGGCCCATGGTGCTGCTGGTTTAGTCGGAATCACTTGGTATCATTTTTGTCTCGTTTTTACAGATCAATTTGAAAAACATAAAAAAATAATTGTCGGGTCCTATATTTTTGCTTTGATCATTTTGAGTTTTGCTTTTACTCCTTGGTTCATTCCTCGTGTGGCGCCGGCCGTTGGATTTAAACATTATACCCAAGACGGGTTTTTGCTTAATGTTTATATGTTGTATTTCTTTGTGAATGTGATTTTAGGATTTGTCACCCTTCATCAAGAGATTAAGCGTTCTGATGGGGACCGGAAATTACAGTTACAGGGTTTATTTTTCTCGACCTTGATTGGATTTATCTTTGGTACAGCTATCATTTTACCAATTTATGAAATCATGCTGCCCCAATACAATCTTTTTATTACGTCCCTCTATCCATTCATGATGGCTTATTTTATGATGCGTCATCATCTTTTTGATTTAGAACAGGCAGTTCAAGCTTTTCAGCGAGAAAAACTGGCCACCATCGGCCTTCTTGCCGCAAGCGTTAATCATGAAATTCGCAATCCCCTTTATGCCGCAAGAGAAATGTTAGGGAGTTACATTGAGATTTTAAAAGAGGGAAAACAAAATAAAGGTCCGCTTCAGACATCGGAAAAAATTAAATGTCAAATAGATCGTGCTCTTGAGGTGATTACTAAGCTTAATCGCTTTGCCAAACCAATTTCAGATTCCATTTCATTAGATAGTAGAGCATCAATTCCCGAAGCCATTCAAAATGTCTTAGACTTAGTTTCTTATGAATCTTCGCTGGATAGAATTAAGATTGATAATCAGATCAATTTAAATATTTCTCAAATCCAAGCCGACCAGCGTCAACTTGAAGAAATCTTATTCAATCTGATTGTCAACGCTTGTCATGCCATGGATCAAGGCGGAACTCTGATTATTTCAGCTTCATGTCATTCTGAGGCCGAAGGCCGAAGAATCTCAGAGCCGAGATCCTTCACTTCGTTCAGGATGACAGGTAAGGTCCAAATTACCATCCAAGACACCGGCACTGGCATTTTCCAAGATCAAATGAAACATCTCTTCGAACCTTTCCACACCACAAAAGGGGATAAAGGAACCGGTCTTGGGCTTTATATTACCAAACAACTCGTTGAACGTAACGGCGGCAAGATTACCGTTCAAAGCAAAGAAGGAAAGGGAACTGCGTTTTTGCTTGAGTTTAAAGCAGTTTGAATCTTGAATTTGGATTGAATTTGAATATGACAAAGTCAAATTTATCTGGTATCCTTTGATCGCTGTTCGGAGGATCAAATGACAATTACAAACCGGATTCAAGTCAATCCGAAAATCATGATGGGTAAGCCCGTCATCAAGGGAACCCGTATAACGGTGGAACTCGTTCTTAGGAAACTTAGTGAAGGTGCCGCCGAATCTGATATCCTTGATGCTTATCCTCGGTTGACCAAAGAAGATATTCAAGCGGCGATCCGCTACGCTGCTGATACGGTTGCTCACGAAGAAACCGTGATTTTCAACAAGTCCAAATAACCTAGATTTTCCTAATGAAATTTCTGGCAGATGAGAGTTGCGATTTCGGCGTAGTCCGAGCACTTCGTCAAACCGGGCACGATGTTTTAGCGGTTGCCGAAATATCCCCTGCCGCTGAAGACTCCGACGTGATCAAATCGGCACTTAGGGAGAAAAGGATTCTTCTGACGGAAGACAAAGATTTTGGCCAGCTTGTTTATGCTCATGGTCAAAAAATTCATGCCGTTGTATTGATTCGTTATCCCGCTCGCGCCAGAAAAAATCTCATACGAGACGTAGTTCGCTTAACAAAACTGCATGGCCGGAGACTGGCCGGTTGTTTCGTCGTTATTGAACCTGGTCGTATTCGCTTTTCGCGTTCCCAACCCTGAGTTCAAAGCCGCTTGAGTTTAAAGGCGTTAGCAGTTAGCTATTGACTTTATTGCAAGAATACCGTACACTTTTGCATTATGATAAAGGGATGGATTGACCGCTTAATCAAACTTCCCGGGAAGCAGTCCTTTTTCCTATTCGGGCCCCGTCAAACAGGGAAAAGCAGCCTGATTGAACATCGTTATCAGCGAACGATTTGGCAATTGGGTTTGCTCGCCACCGATTTATTTCTCAAGTATTCAAAAGATCCCGCTTTATTTCGAAAAGAAGCGTCTGAAAAAATCAAGATAGACGGTATCCGCACCATCTTCGTGGATGAAATTCAACGCGTTCCTCTCCTCTTGAACGAAATTCAGTCCTTGATGGGAGAATTTTCATGCCAGTTTATTCTGACGGGATCGAGCGCGCGCAAATTAAAACGCGGCGGCGCAAATCTTTTAGCGGGCCGGGCGGTTCAAAAATACCTTTTTCCGTTTATTTACGAGGAGATTAAAACCCACTTTCAGCTGGAAGAAGTTCTTGCTTTTGGTTCTTTACCGCCGGTCATTGGCAAAACGCGCATGGAAAAGATAGATATACTTTCGACTTATGCCAATACCTATTTACGAGAGGAGATTCAGAGCGAAGGCATTGTGCGTAATCTCGGCGGATTTTCCCGCTTCCTGGATTTGGCTGCAGGCCAATCGGGAGAGCTTGTGAGTTTTTCGGCTGTGGCGCGCGAGTGTCAGCTGCCAATCAGAACGGTGCAATCTTATTATGAAATTTTGGAAGACACGCTGATTGGATTCCGGCTTGAGGCGTGGCGCAAAAGTCTGCGAAAAAGACTCGTCGCCCATCCCAAATTTTATCTCTTTGATTTGGGTGTTACCAACGCCATTAACCGCCGGTTAACTGCAGCCGTTCATTCCGAATTAAAAGGGAGACTTTTTGAGCAGTTCATTATTTTAGAGACTTTTCGGATGATTCATTACGCCGGAAGTGAGGCGAGGATTTATTTTTGGAGAACCAATCATGGCGCCGAAGTGGATCTTTTGATCGAACGTCATGGTAAACTTTTGTGTGCTTGCGAAATCAAGGCGACACCCCATATCAGCGGTGCGCACCTTTCAGGCCTCCGCGCTTTCCGTGAAGCTTTTCCGAAAACACCTTGTTATATTATTTGCACGACTGAAAATGTCTACGAACTCGAACGCGTTAAGATCATACCGTGGCAGCGTTTTCTTGAGCAGCTCAAAGTCATCATCTAAGGTTTGAGTACAAAGGATCAAATGTTTTTGTTTCATCAGATAAGGGCGTCTGAGTTTAAAACCAAATGAATCCGTATAATTTATCCGTTCTATTTTTTAGTTTTTGCAATTTTTTAATCGGTTTGTTAATTCTTCTAAAACGAAATGATGAAATAGGAAAAAGGTATTTTATTTTTTCCTTAGCCGTTACTACTTGGAGTTTTTTCTTTTCATTGTTAATTAATCAAAATGTTTCTTATCAAACAGCTCTTTTAAGTTCTCGTCTCTGTAATGTCAGCGCAGTTTTTATTCCGGCAGTTTGGCTGCACGTTGTATTGGCTTTAACAAATCGAATTAAGAATTACAAAAAATTATTACTTTGTTTATACAGTTTATCTATTTTGATTGATTTATTTTCATTTACTCCTTTATTTATTCCAAAGGTTGGACCGGCGGTAGGGTTTATTCATTACACACGCCCTGGACCAATATTCCATATTTTTGTATTAATGTTTTTTGCCATTGTTCCGTTTACTTTTCGTGAATTATTTTTGAAAATTTGTAAGACTCGCGGGGAGGAACAATTGCAATTAAAAGGTTTTTTTGTTGCAACATTTCTCGGTTTTTTAGGCGGAAGCCTAACTTTTTTACCCGTCTACAATATAATGTTCCCTCAGCATACACTTTTTCTTTTACCTATCTATCCATTCATGATGGCTTATTTCATGATCCGGCATAAACTTTTTGACGTGGAAGAAATCGTTCAAGTTTTCCAACGCGAAAAGCTGGCTACCATCGGCCTTCTTGCTGCCAGCGTGAATCATGAAATCAGAAATCCTTTATATGTTGCCAAGAGTAATCTTGAATCTTATATCGAAAGTGAACAAGAAAGAGAAAGTGATCATCGGTCAATTGAAAATTCAAAGAAAAGCTTGGCTGCTATTAATCGAGCTCTTGAAGTTATCACTAAACTCAATCGATTCGCTAAACCTTCGGATGATTCAATAAATTGTAATCGACAGGCATCAATCCCAGAAGCTCTCCAAACGGTTTTAGATCTTGTTTCTTACGAATTCCAACTCGATAAAATCAAGATTATCAACCAGATTGATCCCAATCTTCCTTCCATCCAAGCCGACCAGCGCCAGCTTGAAGAGATTTTATTTAATCTCATTGTGAATGCTTGTCATGCGATGGAAAACGGAGGAGAGCTGACAATCACAGCTTCGTGTCATTCTGAGGCTGAAGGCCGAAGAATCTCAGAGCCGAGATCCTTCGCTTCGCTCAGGATGACAAAGACCGGTTCTCAGACGACAGATAAAATACGGATTATCATTCAAGACACCGGCTCCGGCATTTCCCAAGATCAAATGAAACATCTCTTCGAACCTTTCCATACCACAAAAGGGGATAAGGGAACCGGCCTTGGTCTTTACATTACGAAGCAGCTCGTTGAGCGAAATGGCGGGAAAATCTCTGTGTCCAGCAAACCCGATCAAGGCACTTCATTCAAATTAGAGTTTAAAATCCTACAGAATTAGGATAAACTATCCGATAACTTAAGGCCGATTATAAAAGAACCAGACAGGGGGACCCCGTGAAAAAAAATATTCTATCCGTACTCGCCATTCTATTTATTTCTCTTATTTCATTTGCTCAATATGCTTTCGCTGTTGGGTCCGCTGGCTTTGAAAATGCCACCTTTAGTGCTAAAGCATTGGGACAAAGTAACGCGGTCGTCGCTCAAGCAGATGAGCCGGCCGCGATTTCTTATAATCCCGCGGGAATTGCCAATCTTCCCGGATTTCAATTTCAACCCAATCTGTCATTGATCAGCAGTTTCACTTATTACAAAAGCAGCATTCAGCCGGACACTACAAGCTCCGGTACTATTGTTCCTATTCCGACGGGATATATGACGCTAAACCCGGGCGATTTTCTGGATGACCGTATAGCATTTGGAATAGGATCAGATTCTCCCTTTGGACTTTCAAATAAATATGATGGGGGAAGTGGAATTGTGCATTATACCGGTTGGGTCAATTATCTTAAAATGTACACGATCAAACCCACCGTTTCCTTCAAACTTTTTGACTGGCTTTCCATCGGCGGCGGTCCAATTTGGTATCGCGTCATGGATTATGGTGGAATTCAGGCTTACCCGAATCGATTGGTTGTTGTGACTTCGCCGGATGGGCAGGTACGGCTTAATCTTGCAGGAAATCATTGGGGTTGGCAAGTGGGCGCGCTTGCCAAGCCTCATAAGATGCATCAGTTCGGTTTTTATTTTAGAAGTCCGGTGGTGATCCAAACCCGCGGATTGGCAAAAGTTGAAAATTCGGGCTTCACAACAGGGGGCAGATTTGAAACAGGAGTGGATGAAAAACTTCCTCTGCCGCTTAATTTTACGTTTGCCTATGCATTCAAACCAAATGATAAAGCGACCGTTGAAACCGATTTCGGTTATACAAAATGGTCGATTTTTAAGCGCGCCAATGTTAATCACAATCCCACGAACGTGACAGCATTGGACAATACCATTTTAACTGCAATTGGTCCGGCGGACAAAGACTACAGCAACGGTTTTAGTGCTCACTTGGGCGGTAATTATAAATTTACAGATCGTTTTACTTTGATGGGTGGTAGTTTATTTTATTGGAAAGTGGTTCCGAAGGATCATTTTATTCCGGCTGTTCCGGACAGTCACCGGCTTGCTTTTTCAATCGGTACCAGTTACAAAATCAGCAAATACCTGGTGGCTGACCTTTCGTATTTCACCTTGTTTGTTTTGCACCGGAAAATTGACAATACTATTGGCAATGCTGTTTCATCTTCTGTTGATGGCAAATACCGAGGTTACTTACAGGAACTTACCGTGTCATTGACGTACAAGTGGGACGACCTCTTCAAAAGATTTGGAAGAAATGCTGGGATAGGCGAAGAAAAAGCAGCGATTTCCGAAAAACCCGCGGTTACTTAAGTTCAGCAGAAATTTCAAGCACCTTTCTTTTCACTCACGAAATAGCTGTACCATTCCTTTCATCTTGTCAATCACTTTCTGCTTCATTTCGTTTTGGACAGTTCTTAGGTAGAGAGTTTGAAGGTCATTTTGTAAGAATTCGGGCGCGATTCAAACTGCTCTTGCCAATTGAAAATCTTTTTTCAAGTTCCGGTGCCGAAAGCTGATTCATATCAACTCCTTCTTTTTTCAAGAGTTCGCCCGTCAACGCTAAGAACGTAGCCGCAGACGATTGCTGAACAAGCGCGCTTGGTTCTAAAAGGGAGCCGGGGACCTCCATCATTTCACCCTTCAGGTTTTTTACCGTAATTTTGGCATTTCGTCCATAAGGGAATTCAGCTTTTATCAAATCATAACGTTTGGCCAGCTTGCGAAGTGCTTTTAGTACCTGACGGCGAATCCGCGAACGCTCCCATTCTTTGGACAGACCCAAAGCTTCGCCCACGATTTCAAGATCAATTTCCAATTTATTTTGCCCTTGCGCCATGCTTTGCCCGAGCAAGATCAAATAAAGATCTATCGATCTTTGATCTGATTCTCGAATCATTCTCGGAAGCCGATTTTTTTCAAAGAGAGATTCAGGAATCTGAACCATTCGAGGTAGTGGGAGAAGCGGACGATTTATATCAGGTGATTTTGGGAGCCGAGGCGGCGGTTGAAATCTGAGACGTTCAAACCGCGTCAATTTTTTTCGGGCGTGAGCAAACGAATCAATAATCGAAGCCGATTCGTAATTCCGTTCAAGCGCATTTTCACTCCAGTTGGTACTTCCTTCGATGATATAACGGGCATCCACGATGATTAACTTATCATGAAGACGTTGGCTTGGAAGCAGCGCGAAGACTTCAGCACCCGAGTGAGTGAGACGTTCAAAATAGCTTCCCGTTCCGACCATGGTCTTTGGGTGGAATCTGAAATTCGTATTCAAGCAGAATCTGACACGAACTCCACGCTTAAGTGCTCTCAGGAGGGATTCGAGGAGTTGGTTCACGGGATGTTCGGGGCCTTGGGTATCATTCGGCTCCACTAAGTAAAGTGAAACGGCAATTTCTTTTTTAGCTCGATCCAGGATGCCAAGCACCGCTTGCAAATACTCTCTATCGCTTGCTTCAGTGACACGGGCTTTGACCCAGGAGTTTTTCATTGAGGGCTACTAATAGGTATGGCTACATCATAATTATAAACTGTTTAAAATAAAAGGATTAGATTGACCATCCATAAGAAATCTGATAATCAGCTCTTGAGATTTCTGATTATAAGTTTATAATAAGTTTCCCACAACTGCGTAAGAAAGCGCGAATTGCGTCAGTTGCGGTTGTTATGTAAAGTTCCTAATTATGTTGTAGCAGAAGAAAGAGAAAGCCGGAGATGACGAAATTTTTAACTGCAGAAGAACTCAGCAAGCTGTTACGCATTCCAAAGAGATCGGTCTATAAATTTGTGCAAGAAGGGTGCATTCCGGGCGCTTTGAGGATCGGACGCCACTGGCGTTTCAAGGAAGATATGATTGAACATTGGATCACGGAACAAACAAAACTAAGACGGGTTGACGTAAAAAAATGAATTTTTAAGGTGGATGATGCATTTAGAACCGGTTGAGATAGAGGTTAACGTATCCAAAATCATACGCACCAAGCGGTGGATAGTCCTGCGAATGATTTCCAAAATCCAGGATTTTTCGAAGTTTATGCCCAATGTGATCAGCAATAAGGTATTGGAGACGACGGAAGATGGCGCAGTGACGGAATGGAATGTCATGTTCGATGAAATTCCCATCCACTGGATCGAAAAGGATACTTATGATTTTTCAAATTTTACAATCTCTTTCAAGGCAACGGAAGGAGATTTGGAGGCATTTGAAGGTAAGTGGGTCCTCAAGCAGAATCCGCACGGTACGGAAGTACAAGTTTGGGTTCGAGCCGTCATTGGAATCCCGGCCGTTGAGCAGATGGTGGCAAGCCGCATTCATAGTACGCTGAAGAGGAATTTTCAGAAGATGTTGGATTCACTCGAAGAGAGAATCGTCGCTGCCCGTTACGCCAGTTTCAAGCGCGGGGACCGAAAAAACATTCTCGGTTTTGGCATCATCGGCCATCCCTACAATCTCGCTCATCTGACGCGCTATTTGAAGCTTCTCAAACCGGATTTGCATGTGCCTTCACGTGAATTTCTTTCGAAGATTTATGAGATGGTTCCCTCTTACAAAATGTACGACATCGGAGAATTTAAATCCGTCACGGGCAAAAGAACACGCGGTTGTTTTATTGTCAGCACCTTCATCCCTGATATGCTCTCGTTGGGAATTGAAAAAGTGTTTCAGAAGGTTGTTGAAGCTTGCAAGGTAGCTGAGGCGAATGAGATCGGTATTGTTTCACTGGGAGGATTTACGTCTATCGCAGGAGAAAAATTCGGCAAGCAAATTTCTGAATCTGTCAATGTTCCTGTGACGACCGGAAACACCTTTACCGTGGCGATGGCCATCAAAGGAGTAGAGAAGTCTTGTGAGTTAATGGAGATCAATCTATCTGAAGCGACGGTGGCGATCATCGGAGGAACAGGGGATATCGGAAGCGCTTGCGCGAGGATTCTATGTGAGCGCGCCAAAAAAGTAATCGTGACTGGAAGAACTCTTGAGAATCTTAAGTGGATTCAAATCCAGCTTCAGCGTGTCGGAAGCGCTGAAATTGGAGTTTCTCTCGATAACAATCAAGTCGCCGGTGAATCAGATGTCATCATTGCGGCGGCGAGTTCCACACACTCCATTGTCGATATTAATCGAATTAAAAGCGGAGCCGTCGTCTGTGATATCGGTTATCCAAAAAATATTTCGTACCTCGAACACGCAAGGAATGACATTCTCATTTTTTCGGGCGGCTTGGCCGAGATGCCACAAGAGGTTAATTTAGGATTTGATATTGGTCTTCCTTCGCCGAAAGTAATGTATGGTTGTTTCGCCGAAGCGATCATTTTGGATCTTGAGGAGCGCTACGAATCCTTTAGTTTTGGTAAGGGAAATATCACAAGAGAAAATGTTCAAGCGATTTATGAGTGGGGAGTAAAACATGGATGTAAATTAGCTCCTTTTTATTGGGGAAACCGGCTTATTACCGAGAAGGATATTCGAGAGATATTGAAAAATAAAAAGTTATCGCGCCCCATGGCAAAATAATCTATGTCATTCCTGAACGCTTACAACTATTATTTGAATCCCTATGCCGTGCCAGTTTTGTTTGTCTCTACGCTTCTTTTTTTGATCGGAGTTTTTGTTCTGACCCAGAATCTGCGCGGTCCAAGCAACATTTCTTTTTTTATTATCTGCCTCTCGAGTTGCATCTGGCTTTATGGAATGTCACTCGTTTATTGCAGCCGCTACGAGTCGCTGGCCCTCAAGTGGTATAAATATTTTACTTTTTTTGGTGTTACTCAAATCGCACCCAGTATTTATTTTTTTTCAGCTGCCTGGACAGGTTTGTTGCCGAAAAAAAGAAAAAAGATCATCCTTGGTTATTTGCTGGCGTTCACCTTTTTCTTTCTCTCCTGTTTTACCTCCTATGGGATCATCGGCGTTCGAAAATATTTTTGGGGATTTTATCCTATCTATGGACCTATTGCTCAAGTGTTCGTCGGTGCGTTCGTGATTTGCTACACAATGGCTCTTTGGACATTCGTTCAGGGCTGGCAGAAAGAACTTCGCCCTAATTATCGGAAGCAGTATGCTTATATCACATTCGCTTATTTGATCACTTTCTTCGGGGCCTGCGATTTTATTCCCAAAATCGTGCCATTACCGCTTTATCCATTAGGATATGTGACAGTACTTTCCTGGCTTTCGATTGTAGCCTATTCGATTATTCGCTACAAAGTAATGGATATCGAAACGGTCATTCACAAAACATTAATGTGGGCGGCTCTTTCCTCAGTTGTCTTTTTACCTTTGGGATTAACCATTTATTACTTTAAAGATTTGCTCTTTTATCTTCATCCGGCAATTTCCGCTGTTTTTGGCGTAGGACTTTTTCTCCTGTTCATGATTTATGCACGAACGATACAACCGTGGATCGATCATATTTTTCAAAGGCGAAAGCACGATCTTGAGCGGACGTTCATCAAGTTCAATGATAACTTAGTGCATCTTAAAGATTTGGACGAACTTTCCAGTTACATTGTTCAAACTATCCGCGAGATCCTGTATGTAGACAAAGTTCAGATATTTCTGAAGCATAGAGGCAACACAAGTCTCATTCGGATTGATGCGGAAACAGATTCGAATGTAGAGCCTTCTTATAACAATACGTTTATCCGGTGGCTTGAAGAACAAGACAGGATTACGTTGGTGGATTTTATTGATATTGATCCGCGATTTGAACACGTGAGAGACGAAACGAAACGTTTTTTCGAAGAACTAGGCGTTCGAGTTACGGTTCCGCTTGTATTAAATCGGGAATTGATTGGTTTGATCAATCTGGGTCAGAAGGCAAACCTCAAGCCATTTCGTTCTGCGGAAGTCATGTTCCTATCGGAGTTTCGGCGAGCAGCCACCATTGCGCTTTCAAATTCTTTAAGGCTGATTGAGATGCAAGAGAACCTTCAAAAATGGAATGAAGAACTTGAAGAAAAAGTGAAACAGCGCACCCACGAGCTTGAAGAAGCTCAGAAGCAGCTGATTCAAGCCGAGAAATTAGCGACCCTTGGTACCTTGGCGGGCGGTGTCGCGCATGAAATTAATAATCCATTAACGGCTGTGCTGACGAATATTCAACTCCTTAAACTTGACGCAAAAGGCGAAGATAAAGAGAGTATCGAGTTAATTGAAGAAGGAGCGAAACGGTGTCGCGAAATTATTCAAAAGATTATGAAATATGCTCGAAAGCCAGAAATAGAAGCTAATATCGAGAAAGTAAACTTGAATAGTATTGTTGAAAATACCATTTCGTTTCTTGAATATCAGCTCAAACAAGAGAATATCGAACTGGCGATGAAGAACAGCAAAACCGTTCCATACGCCAGTGCGAATAATAATGAACTCGTTCAAGTTCTTACGAATTTGATTTTAAATGCGAAGGACGCAATTAAAGATACTGGACGAGTTGGAAAAGTTGAAATCGAAACTCTTGTTTCAAATGGTGTTGTAGGTTTTAAAGTTAAGGACAATGGACATGGTATTCCCGGTCAGCATTTGACAAAGATTTTTGACCCTTTTTTCACAACCAAAGATGTAGGGAAAGGAACCGGACTTGGTTTGGCAGTTACCTATGGTATTGTAAAAAAATATAGTGGAAATATTGACGTCGATTCAAAATTGAACGCAGGAACGACCTTCACGGTTACCTTTCCTAAATCAAATGACCCCGTATAATTTTTCGGTGTTATTTTTTTCTTATGGGACTTTGTTTGTTGGCCTGTTGACGTTACTGAAGCGTAAGGATAGCGTAGCCAAACGTTTTTTTGCATTTTCGATTTTTGTGACATTGTGGGGTGTAGGATTTTCGATCCTCACAAATTCAGCTGCGACATATGAAAACGCTCTTTTTGGAGCGCGTTTTGCTAATGCCGGCGCCGTCTTTATTCCTATTACTTGGATTCATTTTATTTTAGTTTTCATTAAGCGTGATCAAGAGAAAAAGAAATTAATATATTGCCTTTATATTCTTGGGGCTTGCATAGTGGTGTTTTCTCCAACGCCGTTGTTCGTTTCGGGTTTAGCAGAAAATTTACTTCCAGGTTTTAAATGGTTTACGCAAGCAGGTCCAGTTTATCATGTTTTTACCGTCTTGTTTTTTTCAGCAGTGCCTTATGGTTTTTGGGAGATGATTCGAGCACTTTGGACAAGTCACGGTAAAGATCGATTGCAGCTTCAAATATTCATTTTGGCCACGCTTTTTGGCTATATAGGAGGTTCTACAACTTTTCTTCCTGTTTACGGAATTATTGTCCCACAGTACGGGGTTTTCATTATGCCGATTTACCCGTTTATCATGGCTTATGGGATGATTGAACATGGTCTCTTTGATTTTGAGCGAATGGCTCAGGCATTTCAACGTGAGAAACTGGCTACGATTGGTTTGCTTGCTGCTAGCGTGAATCATGAAATTCGAAATCCCTTATATGCTGCCAAAGGGATTTTGGATAATTATGTAGAACTGAAATCAGAGGGGGTTGAAGTTAAAGATCCACTTCAAGTGGCAGAAAAAGCCAGAACGCAATTGAATCGCGCCCTCGAAGTGATTACCAAATTCAATCGATTCGCCCGTCCCACGGCGGAGACAAATCCCCAAAACCATAAAGCCTCAATTCCAACGGCTCTCCAGAATGTCTTAGATCTCGTCTCCTATCAATTTGAATTAGATAAAATCCACATTAAAAACGATATCCCAAAGGATCTTCCCCCCATTCAGGCGGATCAAAGGCAGCTTGAAGAAATTCTTTTTAATCTCATTGTCAACGCTTGTCATGCGATCAAGCAGAGACAAGAGATAGGGGACAAAAGACAAGAAGGTATTCTCGAGCTGCGATTCACAGACTACGATTCGAGAGTTGCTATTGAAATCAAAGATACAGGCATAGGCATTCCACCTGAACAAGCCAAGTACCTTTTTGAACCCTTTCATACGACAAAAGGAGAAAACGGAACAGGTTTAGGACTTTATATTACGAAACAGTTAGTTGAGAAAAATGGCGGAAAAATTGAAGTTTCATCCACAAAAGGTAAAGGGTCTACCTTTACCGTAATTCTATCGAAAAGTTTCGTGTAATCCTTAAAATAAGGAAGGATATTTTTGAAAAGGATTGAATAATGACAATGGATAAGAACGAGAAAAAACAGATTCTTATTGTCGATGATGACAAGCTCGTTTTAGAAAGTGTTAATAAGATTCTGCGGCGGGAAGGATATGAAACAAGTCTAGCCCCTAATGCAGACGAAGCAATTGCCAAAGCTCAAAATCAATCTTTTGATTTAGTTATTTCTGATATACGGATGCCCGGAAAGAATGGGGTTGAAACTATTCGTGAAATTCGAAAGTTGTTTGATGAGAAGGTGAAAAAGGAAATCCCAATTATTTTTATAACCGGTTATGCCGAAATGAGCGATCAATTGAAAGCAGAGCATTTGGGAGAAGTTGTGTTAAAACCATTTGACGTTGATCGCTTCCTCATTACCATTAGAGAGTATTTATAGTCGTAATGATACTTTTAGACCCAAAAATTTTATGAAGAGACGAGTTGTTATAACAGGAATGGGGGCAGTTACACCCATCGGCATAGGGCTTATCAATTTTTGGGAAGCTGCTATTCAAGGTAGGTCGGGTGTCGGAGAGATTACTTTGTTTGATGCTCAAAACTATCAAAACCATACGGCTGCCGAGGTAAAGAATTTTGATCCAAAGGATTTTATGCTCCCCGAAGTTTTTAGAAAAACAGATAGGTTTGCTCAAATGGGGGTTGCGGCTACAAAAATGGCGATAGAAGATTCCGGCATTGAGCAATTAATCGATAAGGATAAAAATAATATAGCTGTTATTATAGGATCAGGATTGGGTGGTAGTTTGTTTCATGAAGAACAAATATTCAAGCTGATTGAAAATAGAGAACCGCGCAAAGTCCTTTCAAGTTCAGTTCCTAGAATTGCCCCTAATGCTGTGTCTGCTTACATTGCTATGCAATATAAGCTAAGAGGTCCCAATTTAACTATTTCGACCGCTTGTTCTTCAGGAGGAAATGCTATTTCGGCAGCTTCAAGATTAATCGAGGACGGAATATGCGACATTGTTGTAACGGGAGGGGCTGAATGTCCAGTCACGCCTTTTACTTATGCAGCGTATCAATCGCTCAGAGTGCTGGCCAATATGAATGGTACTGGAAGAAAAGTTCCAAGGCCTTTTGATAAACACAGAGATGGCTTTGTATTAGGAGAGGCTGCGGGGATATTGATTTTGGAAGAATATAAAAGAGCGAAATCTCGAGGGGCTAGAATTTATGCTGAACTCAAAGGTTATTCAAGCAATTGCGGGGCATATCATATGGCTGCACCAGATCCAAGTGGAAATGATGCCGCAGATGCGATCGAACAAGCATTGGCAATGGCTCACATTGGGAAGAAAGATGTAAATTATATTAATGCGCACGGAACGGGTACAAAACTCAACGACGAATCTGAAGCAAGAGCTGTTGGTAAAGTATTTGGTTTTGGGAAAGCAGGTCCTTATATAAGCAGTACCAAAGCTGAAACAGGTCATACAATCGGTGCCGCCGGTGCAATTGAAGCGATTTTAACCGCCATGGCTGTAAAGCATGACATTATTCCACCGACGATTAATTGCGATGAGCTAGATGAACAGTGCGACATCAACGTTGTTCAAAATCAAGCTGTAAAAAAAACAGTAAATTTTGCAATTTCAAATTCATTTGGATTTGGCTCGAATAATTCCGTATTGGTTTTTGGAAAATGTGAATAGAAAATCAGATTTTTTATCTTCGGAGGTGTAATGTGAGATCGGAAAGTGAAATAAAACTTCACGACGAAATTTTTAGTCGTTTAAAAAGTATCATTGTGGATTTGCTCAGAGTGTCACAAGAAAAAATTTCTGTTCAAATTCCAGAAATTACTATTGAAACTGATCTTGTGGATGATTTGGGTTTGGATTCAGTTGAAATGCTGGACTTAACAACTGCAATATCAGCAGAATTTGGAGTCAATCCAGATGCTGGACAAATGATTAACGTTAGAACAATTGACGATGCAGTAAAGTATATTTTAGAACTTAAAAGTAAGAGCTAAATAGCTTGAAAAAAAGATTAGCTTAAATACACATGCGAGATTAAATCGTGCTCAATTCCAAAGCTAAGGTATTAATAACAGGAATTGGAGTCATATCACCTGCTGGCGTAGGAATTGATAATTTACTTCAAGTATTGCAAGAAGGGAAATCTACAGCTTCAGATTTAACTGATGCAGAGTTTTCAAATTTTCCGCTGAAGTATGCTTGCCAAATTGGTAATTTTAACCCATTAGATTACATGAAATTTAAGTTAGCCAGACATATGACGCGGTGTTCGCAGCTTGGCGTTGTTGCTTCTTTATTAGCCGTCCAAGATTCTAAACTCAACCTCTCGACAATTCCATCAGATAGAATTCAAATTTATGAAGGCACCTCAATGGGCGGATTAAATAATATCCTAGCAGATTACGAAACTTTTTTGGAGGAAGGATATCAAAAAATGAATCCTTCAACTGCTGCTCAAGCCTTTATAGGAAGCACTACAGGCGAAATTGCTATAGTGCTTGGATTGAGGTCCAGAAGTATTACCATATGTTCAGGCAGCGCTTCTGCTAATGACGCAATAGGATTAGGTTTCGAACAAGTTAGTTCCGGCACCATTGATATTGCAATTGTAGGAGGCTCTGAAGCGCCTATAATTCCTGCTGTAATAGGCTCATTTTGTCGTGCGGGTGTTGTTTCAACAAGACAGGATGGACCACAAATGACGCCACGGGCTTTTACGGGTGATCGGGATGGATTTATCGTAGGCGAAGGAGCCGGCTTTCTTATTCTAGAAAGCGAAAAGCATGCCAAAGCACGTCATGCAAAAATTTATGCCGAATTAGCGGGATTTGGAAATGGTTGCGATGCATATCAAATGCTGGTTCCTCATCCTGAAGGAGAAGGTGTCTTTTTAGCCGCTGATAGAGCTATGAGAAGCGCAAGAATTTCAGAAGAGGATGTTGACTATATTAATGCTCACGGAACTGGGACCAGATTAAATGATAAATATGAAACGATTGCTCTTAAGAAAGTATTTAAAAAAAATATCTTCAACATTCGTGTCAGTTCAACGAAACCAATCACGGGGCATCTATTAGGAGCATGTGGTGCTATTGAAGCAATTATTTGTGTTTTGTCAATTCAACATGGATTTATACCCCCAATAATCAATTATCTTCAAACTGATCCGGAGTGTGATCTTAATTTTGTCAAAAATAAGTCTGAAGATAAAAAAATATCTGTTGCTATGTCATTTACCTATGGTTTTGGAGGTAAAAATTCAGTACTAATTTTACGTAAGGTTTAATCTCAACACAAACATGACAAAAGGATAAATATGATTCCGAATTTAACATTTCGTATTTTTTTTTCAATTTTTGCCATATTTTTCCTTGTGCAAAGATATGTTGAAGCTAAATATCATAAACGACTGCAAGGTAAAAAACAGGCTACTTGGTTAACTAAGAGTCTTATTGCCGCGCATTTCCTTTTCTTTTTCGGAAGCTTGATCGAAGTGTATGGAATTATGAGGAATACATTTAATTTTTCTTTATCCATTTTAGGTTTCGTTTTGTTTTTTATGGCCTTTTTTTTGAGGCAATGGGTTATCCGAACCTTAGGACCTTTTTGGAGTATAGAAATCGAAATGCGAGATCAGCATAAATTAATTACGACAGGACCTTTTCAGTTTTGTAGACATCCCAACTATTTAGCCATTATCTTAGAAGTAATAGGGTTTTGTTTAGTGGCAAATGCATTCGTAACATTAATAATTTCATTATTAATATATATTCCTTTGTTGCTGGTAAGGATAAAGTTAGAAGAAAAAGAATTGATTAGAATGTTTGGTTCAATATATAAAGTGTATATGAATAAAACCCCAGCGATTTTGCCATTTCTTAAAAGGGATATAAATGCCTCTTTTCGTTAATTTTGGAAATTTTAACGTTTATTGCCTTCCATCCTTAATCGCCTTTGTTTTCGTTCTTTTATTGGGGTCCTTTATTTATTCCAGAAATCCTCATAGTCCGGTCAATCAGGGTTTTTTGATTTGGTTATTGACGTTATCAATTTGGCATTTTGGGACATTCATGACTTACATTGCCACTGACGTTACTTCAGCCTTGCTTGCCATCCGTATTTCACATATCGGAGTTGTTCTAATCCCCGCTACTTTTTTTCACTTTGTGTGTTCATTTATTCATGGCAGGACGAAACGCAGCTTACTTATTCCATTTGCTTATTTTGTTTCAGGTATTTATACCATTTTAAATTTTACTCCTTTATTTATTCATAAGGCAGTCCAAATGTCTTATAGTTACTATGGTGTCGGAGGCATGATTTATGCTTCCTTCCTTTTTTTCTTTGTATTGGTTGTTATATATTGTCACTACATATTATGGACTGAAATGAAAATTTCAGGTGGGCTGAAGCGAACACAAGTAAAATATTTGTTTATAGCGACTTTTATTGCTTATTCAGGAGGGATTTTTGATTTTTTCCCTTTGTATGGAATCGATATATATCCTCCGGGCAATGCAATTAACATTTTATTTGTTACTACAGTAGCTTATGCGATAGTTAGACATAAGTTAATGGATATTGAAGTCATTATCCGGCGAACATTGGTATTTGCTGGTCTTTTCTCGTTTGCTTTTGCAATATTTGCGTTCAGTACATTTTTGACGCAGGAATTGTTAAGCGCATATGTTAGCGGAAGGAGCGGGAGAGTTCTTTCGCTTATGTTAAGCGTGTTCTTAATCGTTATTAGCTATGAGCCGCTGCGCGGATTTCTCATTAATCTTACCGACAAATTCCTGTTCCAGAAAAAATATGATTACCGGAAACTGCTTCGCGATGCATCGGCCGGCATTTCTCAGATTAAAAGTTTGCGTCAGCTTTTAAGTCTGGTAACCCATTTTGTCACGATGAAGATTCGCGTGAGGAATGCGGCAATTCTCATTCACGATCAGCAGAATGATTATTTTAAACTGGCGTATATGCGCGGATATGCAGAGCCCTTCACCCCGGCCCTCTCCCACGAGGGGAGAGGGGAGAAAAATCCTTTTTGGCTTCGGGAGGGTCACCTATTTCCTGAAACGGATCCCTTGATCGATTATTTGGAAAGTGAGCGCGCGCCCATTGACATTGAGCGGATCAGGGAATTTGCGGAAACCGGAGGGCCCAAGCCAAAGAAGGGGGTCGAGCAGAATCAATATGACTATAAAGTCATTAAAGAACGGATGGAGGAGCTTCATGCGGCGTGCTGCGTCCCTAGTTTTCTCGGCAATCGTCTTCGAAATATTTTGATCCTCGGTGAAAAAAAATCCGGAGATTTCTTTTCCGATGAAGATCTCCATGTCCTTTTTACGCTGGCCCAGGAATCAGCCATCGCGATTGAAAACGCGCGGCTTTATGACCAGGCCATTGAGAAAGCCCGGGAACTGGCAGGAATCAACGAACAGCTGAATACGGCGCAAACCAATTTATTAAGGGCGCTGAGTGATACCGAAATTGCCAACAAGAAATTGCGGGACACGCACGCTCAACTCATTCACGAGCAAAAAATGGCGACCCTCGGCCGTCTGGCTTCATCCGTTGGCCACGAAGTCAACAATCCGCTGACGATCCTTTCCATGAACGTAAGCCGCGCGATTTTGAAATACCGCCAAAATCCGGATCTTAAAGTCACGGAAATCCTCGACATTTTTCATAAAATGGAGCAAAACATCAGCCGCATCAAAGCCGTCGTCAATACGCTCACCGGACTTCTTAAGAAATCGGAACACGGAAAATTTGAGGCGCTTTCGCTGAAACTGGTCCTTGAAGAAACGCTTCCGCTGGTTCAATTCCAAACTTATCTTGAGAATTTGTCCGGCACGGAAGTGATCTTTGACATTCCCGGAAATATTCCGCTGATCAAAGGGGATCTGGAACGGCTTCAGGAAGTATTCCTCAATTTATTCATCAACGCGTTCCATGCCATGGCAGGGAAACAAAACCGCAAGATTTTAGTTACGGCGCACGAAGATCCGGCTCATCCGGCGATGGTGGTTGTTCAATTCTCAGACAACGGCCACGGAATGGGTGACGATGTGATGAAGAAAATTTTCAGCTACGGTTTCACGACCAAACCAGCCGGCAAAGGTTCCGGGATGGGGCTTTATATGTGCCGCTACATTATCGAACTTCATGGGGGAGACATTAAAGTCCGTTCCAAGCTGGGCGAAGGCACTTCGTTTGTGATTACGCTTCCGATTGCCCACGTTCAATCCTCAATCGATACCGACACTTCCGCCCTTTGAGCCAACCGCTCAAAGGACTGAAGAGTCCTCAGCTCGGTCGGAGCTAAGTACACTTCCAACCCCTCCGCCGAAGAGAAATAAACTTCCCCAGTAGGCAAGTCCATAGTGAGCTGACCCGGCAATTGGGCCACCTGAATTAGTGAATTAACTGAATTGTGTAGATTTGCCCCCGATAATTTCTTCAAATTAACCCTCTTGCCTTTACCAGATTGAACCGAGAAATTAAGCCCAGATTAAGTGTTATTGGACTTACCCCTGAATTTTTACCAGCCAAAATAGTTTTCTATACTTACACTAGATTTTCAGCGTTTTCCTGCGCTTCTTGCTTGCAACTCTTGATACCGAGGTCAATCATGAGAGGAGCTTTTTCTAAGTTTATTAGGAAGGAAGGCTTAAAATGAGTCGCCTTTATCTCACTAGCGAGGAACGTCTGAGGTTTAAAAAGCTTCTTGAGCGTGTTACCCCCATTTTTCTTTATGACCATAAATCATCCCTTTCTTTTCAAGTAGCCTGTAAGTTCTTAAAGGATTTCATCAAGCCCCTTTCTCCTATTTCCAAAACAAGACAGTTGATCCAGGAATTCCTTTCTCAGATGGAGAATCAAGTTCTTGATGTCAAGCAAAGAGGAGAAATGGAAACCCTTCTTAAGGAACTCTTGCAAAAAGAAGCAGAGTTTAATCCTCCCGAGATTCTTGAATCTCAAAAAATATCCAAATCCTCTTTGATTTCATTCCGTGCAGACGAGATGCAAAGGTGAGCCAAACGAATTGTAGAAAACCGAAGTGCCTTTCAGAACCCAAGAATTCTTATCCGCTAAAAGAAATTATTCAAAATCAAGTTTCATCATCTAAGGGTGATTCTCATTCAAGTGGGTCGTTTCTTAAAGATCTTCGACTTGCAAAAAGCTTGAGTCAAAGAGCGCTTGCAAAAAAACTTGGAATTCCTCGCACCAATCTTCAACGTCTTGAAGAAACGCCTTGGCAGATGCTTCCCTTGGGTATATTGGAACAATTTTCAAACGGTATTGGAGTTAAGATGGAAGACCTCCTTCATTCCTTCAATGGTTTTGGGAAAGAAGGGCTCATGCGGTCCAATCTTAAAAATCCATTCTTTTCCTTTCAATATAAAGAAGGAGTCGAGTTTGCTTCCTTTCTTAAGACACCCGAAGCCTGCTTCATCGGTTCGTTGACGCTCAAGCCTCAGAAAACACTTCTGAAAGAAGAAGCTCCGCACGGAAAGTTTCTTTTTTATTTGGTTCTTGAAGGAATGGTCTTGGCTACAGTTTCTTCCAAAGAGTGCCTCTTCAAAGCAGGGGAGTTCTTTACCATGGACGAATCTTCTCCCTACGAGCTTTATAATCCTCATCAATTTGAAAAGTTAGTCGCGCTTCTTTTTTGTTTCCCTTCTTTTATCTGCCGCAAATCCTAAGAATCTCATTTACCCCAAAAAAACCATAAGTCAGTTTCTCACCCCTCTAAAATGGCCCGTATTTCGGGCCATTCATTAGGTAAAGGGTGGCCCACTTTCCGGGCCACTTAGGCATTTTTTTGAAGTTTCACATTGCTCACATCACCATTCTCACAGTATCGTTCACACCTGTGCGGACAAATTCTTAAAAAATTCAGATCGGGAGGATCAAAACAATGATCAAAAAAATTTCAAAATCAAAAATAATGGCTTTTATGATTTCCATTATGTTTTTCGCTTCGATGATTCCACAGGCTCAAGCTACCGTTCCACAGCTCATCACCTATAACGGAATTCTGAAGAATAGTGCCGGAAGTTTCCTCACCGGGACTTATTCAATGATATTCCGGCTGTATACGGCGTCTACCGGTGGCACGGCCTCTTGGACAGAAACACAGTCCACCGTTTCTGTTTCATCCGGAAAGTTCAGTGTCCAGCTTGGCAGTGTGAGCACACTTGCTCTTGCCTTCAGCCAAGATTACTGGCTTTCGGTTCAAGTGGGAACGGATTCTGAGATGTCGCCCCGCCTAAGACTGACGAGCGCAGGTTATGCCTATTTGGCGGAGGACGTGACCGGAGGAAAACTTACTGGCTCAACTCATGCCGCGGATTCTCATATGAGTATCGAAGGGGTGAGAAACGCCCATACCAACATTGCGAAAACCAATTTCAAACTAGACGCCTATACGCTGGCTTCCGCCAATTCAATGGGTGACCTCATTATGGATAATTTCAATGATGCAGCCGGAATTGATGCTTCAAGTTCAAGTAACTACACCTGGCGCGGAAGTCCCAATTATGACGTGATCGCCGGCGTTCAAGGTGGAATTGATTCCAATGCTGTTTTCATGGCTCATGCCAACGGAACGGACGGCTCCTCTACCTTTACCGATTCAAGTTCAAGTGCAAAAAGCATCACTGCCGTAGGGAATGCTCAAGTGGATACCGCTCAGTCCAAATTCAGCGGGGCTTCGGCATTATTTGACGGGACAGGGGATTATCTTTCGGTTGCGAACAACGCTGACTTTGACTTTGGCTCAGGAGACTTCACGATCGATGCCTGGGTCAGGTTCAACAATTCCAATTTCTTTTACGGCGTTGCCGGAAAATACTCCGGTTCTACCGGCTGGATCTTTACGTGCAACACGGGCAGTGGTGACATGGTACTTTACGACTCAGGAAGTAGTAATGTGTACGTCACCAGTTCATTTTCAGCGGGTGTTTGGTATCACATAGCTGTGGTCCGGACCGGAAGTGTCATCAAGTTTTTTAAAGACGGGATTCAAGTTGGAACTGACAAGACCGCCGCCTCAACATATAACGGGGCAGCTGCCGCACTGACCGTCGGTGCTTACGGAAGCGGCAGCGGTGCTTTTGACGGTTGGATTGATGAGATCAGAGTTTCAAAGGGTGTGGCGCGCTGGACTTCGAATTTTACCCCTTCCACCAGTGAATATACGGTTCCGGGCTCAGGAAGTGCTGCGGTGATTTCAACTGCCTTTACGGAACCCACTGCTCCTACCGAAGCAATTCTAACTGCGAGCCAGGCTTTGGGAACGGGCTCCATTACTTATTACGTCTCGCGCAATAACGGCACCAACTGGACTCAGTGCACGAATGAACAAGTTTGCAGTCTCACGGGCCAGCCCACAGGAACACAGCTCAGGTGGAAAGCGTCTATTTCAGGCAATGCGGAACTGGATGCCATTGCGGTAGCCGTTTAATGAAGGACAGAAGCGGATTCTTAACTGATGAAGGAGATACGAATCATGAATAAAAAGGCGTTCACAAAAATGTGTTTGGTTGCCCTCGCTGGCTGTTATTTGATTCCGAGTGCGCTTTTCGCAAAGCCCGAGCGGATTGAAATTGAAAACAAAGCTTTGAGGGCAAAGAAAGTTCAAGCGAAAGCTGCTGCGGCTCAGGTGGATCTGTCCAAAGTCGGAGATCCTGAAGTCCGAACGGCCCTTCAAGCGGTTTTTAATTCCCTGAACATAAAGGCGAAAAAATAATCTTTAAACCAAAGAGGATTTTATGAAACAAGCCTCTCTATTTTATTCTCTTCTTATCTCTTGTTTCCTGCTTCTTGCTTCCCGGGACGCTTTCTCGGATGCTTCAAGTGCCAATTATGCGCTTGAATCCGAAACCCAATCCGCAGGCAGCGCGTTTCAACTGACCAGTGCGAGTTATAAGGTTGAAGAAGGTACGTTAAGTTTCTTCGCAAAAAGCGCGCTTACGAGCACCAATTACAATGTGGACGGGGCAGTGGGCTACGGGGCGAGTTTAGTTCCGATTATTAATTCGGTTACGCCTGGTGATTTCTCGAAGTACTTCACGGATAATTCACCTTCTTTTACGGTGTCTGCCCAGGATCCGGATTCAGATGCACTCCAGTATCAACTCAAGATGGACGGCACGGTCAAAGCGGCCTTTCAATCTTCCAATGTCTTAACCCATGCGTTATCCAGCTCCGACAGGGGAAGACACACCTATACGATTGAAGTAAGAGACAATAGCGACGGTCAAACGAACCAAAATCAATTTGCGTATGTATTCAGAAGACCGGTGAAGTAATTTTTACTCCCCTCGGCTTATGGGAGTGAGCCGGGCGGGATTTGGCCCCTGACGTATTTCAGGGGCCGCGGATTCATAAATCATCTAACTTATGCGGGAGGACTCATGAAAAGATTTCTTGCACTCATTGTCATCTTCACCTTTTTATTCACCACGCTTTTTGAAGGCGGAAATCTTGCCTTTGCCCTTACTTTAGGTTCCGGCGCTACGTCTTCAGGAAGCGCTTCAGCTCAGCTTGGCAATCTTCAGGAATCAGCCGGCCCGGTCAAATCGTTCCAGACGGATCTATTCACAGGCCGCGCTCAAACCAGCGTTCCTATTTTCACTCCTCCCGGAAGAAAAAATGTCCAGCCGTCTCTTAATCTTTCTTATTCCTCCTCCGGAGGAAATGCTTGGCTCGGGACGGGTTGGTCATTGGATCTTGGATTTATTCAGCGGGACGTGAAGCGGGGCGTTCCCAAATATAACTCATCAGATAAATTTGTCTTCTCTTATCAGGGAGTCAATTCAGAACTTGTTTCCGTAGGAACCAATGAATACAGAGCCAAGGATGAAGCCCTGTTTCTTAAATTTGTTTATGACCCCACAAACAATTATTGGATCATCACTGATAAATCAGGGACCAAACATTATTTTGGCGAAACCACAGGCGCGAGAATTGAGTTTACGGGAAAAGGGACGTTTCAATGGGCGCTTTCTAAGGTCAAAGACACTTCCGGAAATTACATGTCTGTCACTTACACCTCAGATCAGTTTGAGCTTTATTTATCCACCGTTGAATATAACGGCAATGAAACGCAGAGTTTTGCCCACACTCATAAGGTCGAATTTACGCTTGAAAGCCGAACGGACACGAATCTTTCTTTTATTTCAGGCGCGAGACAAACTATGGCAAAGCGCCTTAAAGAGATCCAGGTCAAAGTAAAAGATACCGGTGGAATTTATCAACTGGCGCGCAAATATTCACTGACTTATAACACGTCTCCCGCTACTTTGAGGTCGCGCCTTTATCAGGTGAGCGAATGCGGAAAAGACGGCACTACTTGTCTTCCCGCCGTAACCTTCACCTATCAGGATAAACCGCTTGAATTTCAACCCTTTGGAAATTTCTCAAATGTGCGGAATGATACTTATGTTGGAAACAAAGGTTCCTTCATGAGGAACAGCCGGGATGCTTCAGGCTGGATTAACACATGGGCCGATACGATGGATCTGGACGGAGACGGGTTTCCTGACCGGATTCAGAGAAAACAAACGGACGGAAAATGGGCGGTCTACAAGAATCTAAAAACAGCCTTCGATTCTGCCCTTGAAATTCAAGGGATCGCGACAGTCGAAAGCGCTTCAGGCGGTTATTATTCAAGAACCGTAGACAGCGGAAACACCCGGGTTGACCTTGCCGATTTAAATGGAGACGGATTCATGGACCGGGTCATGGCGCTTGGCTCTACCAACAGCACCTGGTACTGGCAGAAGAATTTAGGCGGGACTTTTGGAGCCTCAGCTTCCGTTACCACCATTACTTCAGCGGACAGCTCAACCGGTGAATACAGGATTAATTACACGACGACTACTGCACCCACTGCCACTTATGCGGATTTAGTTGATTTAAATGGCGACGGCCTTCCCGACCGGGTGATGAAACGGGATATTGATAGCGACCGGTATAAAGTCCAGTGGGGAAGCCTTGATTCAAACGGAAATCCTGCGTTTAATTCCAGCACCTCTGATTTTACGGGTGTTCAAAATCCGGCGAGCGCTCCGACTTCTTTTCTCAATATCCGCTCTTATTCGGTAACCAACACATCTTATCAAGCGGCTTGTGCGGAACTCATCGATATGAACGGGGACGACCTTCCGGACCGTGTGGTAGCAAACCCGTCTGACCTCACTAAATGGAAGGTTCAGTTTAATAATGGAAGCAGTTTTGAAGCGCTTGAAGACTGGGGTCCGATTGAAAACACAACCCCTGCAACTTCAGACTATTACAAAATGCGTTCTGTCTCAAGCGCAGGCCTTACCCATGTAGACCTTGTCGATATTAATTCAGACGGTCTTCCGGACCGGGTAGTTTATAAAGACTCCACTTCTTGGTACGTCCAATACAACAAAGGAAACGGATTTCAAACCTCACAGATCATGACCGGGATTGAAAATCCTACCACAAACACCAATTACAATTATATCAGAATGGCCGAATCTTCCACCGGAGATCAGGGAGTAGATCTTTTAGATGTGGATGGAGACGGGTTGATTGACAGGATTATTTCAGAAGAAGGCGCAAGCTCTTGGTATGTGCAGAAAGGGAAAGGGCCTTATCCGGATCTTTTGTCCAAGATTGATAACGGACGCGGCGGCAAAACCACAATTTCTTATACTCCTTCTACTGGTTATGACAATAAAGATACATCAGGTGTAAACCGCCTTCCTTTTGTGGTTCAAGTGGTCACTCAGGTACAACAAGAAGATGGAATGGGAAATAATTACCTTACGAATTATTCCTACAAAGGCGGCATGTACGAAGGAACTCATGATGGATTTGGGTTTCCAAAAAGAGAATTCCGCGGCTTCCGCGAAGTGACGGTAACAGACTCCATCGGAAGCAAATCCATTCACACCTTCGGACAAGATGATCATAATAAAGGCAAGCTTCTGACCAAAGAAGTCAAGGATTCAAGCGGAAACCTGTTCGCCAAGGAAGTAACGACTTGGAGCGACACCCATCCTTTTACCGATGTTCATTTCGTATTCGTGAGCCAACAGGATAACTATGTCTATGACGGCGATGCCAGTTATAAACAGACAAGACAAAGCTTTACTTATGATTCCTATGGAAATTTGGCTTCTACCACAGAAGAGGGAGAAGTAGGCTTGACAGGTGATGAACGGAAAACCACAAATGACTATGTCTATAACACAACCGATTACATCGTAAATACGCTCAAACAAACCACGCTTTATGATTCAGACTACACAACTGTCCGCGCCCAGAAATACTTTTATTATGATGGAGCAACTTTAATCACAACCGCTCCCACCAAAGGCCTCCTCACCAAAGAAGAAGAATGGCTCAGTGCCGCCTGCGGAACTCCCGGACCTGGTTGCGCCGGAAGCCCGACCACCGTGATGACTTACGACACTTACGGAAACATTGCAACGATTACAGATGCGCGCGGATATGTAACGACCAATACCTATGAAACGACTTATAGACTTTTCTTAACCCAAATTAGCAACGCCGCAAGCCAGACGCGCTCGTTCACCTATGATGCCTGGATCGCTCAGATCCTGACTTCCACCGATCAAAATTCTCAGGTCACAACCACTAACTATGATGCATTAGGGCGTGTTACAAAAGTAATTTCACCGGAAGATTCATCTGCTGAGCCCACTCAGGAATTTATTTACGATCTTTCAACTGTTCCCAATAAAACCACAACCAAAATCAAAACCTCAATACCGGGCCAGACCTATACCTATCTCACGGTCTATTCCTTTGTGGATGGTCTGGGCAGGGAAATCCAAAGACGCGCGCCTGTTGAAGATTCAGCGAAGCAAGTCGTCTCCGGCGGCGTGGAGTTTGATAGCCGGGGTCAAGTGAGCAAACAATATGTACCTTATTTTGAAAATACCAGCACCAGTTTCGTGGCAACTGATACATCGAAACCCAAGGCGACTTTTACCTATGATGCAGTTGGAAGAAGAATTAAGGTCGATTATCCCGACGGGACGAATTCACAGATTGCATTTTCTGATTTTGTAAAAACTATAACCGATCAAAGAGGAAAGCAGCTTCGTTATACGAATGATGGATACGGGCGTCTTACGAAAGTAGAAGAATTTAATTCAGGCTCCACTTATACAACGACCTATGAATATGATGTCTTAAATAACCTCAAGAAGACCACAGACAATTCGGCGAATGATACTACGATTACGTACGATTCACTTTCCCGGAAAACCCAAATGGTCGATCCCGACATGGGCACTTGGAGCTATGTCTATGACAAAAATGACAATCTCACGTCTCAAACAGACGCAAAGAGCCAGGTCATTTCATTCACTTACGATAATCTTAATCGAGTTACTTTAAAGGATCTTCCTACAGGCGAAACCGACGTTACCTATAATTATGATACAGCCCCTTCCGGTTTTTCAGGTCAAACCGGATATTGGGTAGGAAGACTCGCCAAGGTGACTGATGCTTCAGGCACTCATGAATTTAAATATGACAAACTTGGTCGCGTCCTGAGTGATAAGAAAACGGTGGATAGTATCGGTTATCAATTTGACCGGACTTATGACTCGATGGGAAGAGTCCGCACGCTCACTTATCCCGACACGGAAGTGGTTACCTACACGTATAACGGCTCCGGGGATATTGAAACTATTCAAGGAGTAAAGAATTCGGTGACCACTGATTACATTAAAGACGTCAATTACAATGCCTCGGGTCAAGCAACGTTTACCAAATACGGAAACAATGTGACGAGTGATTATACGTACAATTCACAAACCCTCAGATTGAACCAAATCGTGACCAAAAAACCGGACGGTACCACGAAGCTCCAGGACCTTTCCTACACGTTTGATAACGTAGGCAATGTCACGCACATCTCAGATATCGTCAATTCCATGTCCCAAGATTTTACCTATGATGATTTAAATAGATTAATACAAGCTACCGGCTCTGCTTATGGAACCAAGACCTATGCTTATAACACCATCGGAAACATGACCACAAAAGGAAACCTGACGCTCACTTACTCCGGCACTTCCACAAGGCCTCATGCGACAACTCAAGTCTCTTGGTCCACAGGTCAAGGTCCGAGTTATTGTCCGTCCTCTCCTTGCTCATTCACCTATGATTCAAACGGCAATATGAGTGTGCGCGGCAACGACACGCTCACTTATGATTCAGAAAATAGACTCAAACAAATCACGGCCCATGAAGGTACTACCGCGACTCAAAGCTATACCCTCAAACTATAGTGGCCCCGGTTGTCTAGACCGTTTTTGTATCGTTTTTAGATAGAGTTTTTATGCCACCGGGTTGGGGTTCTGGGCCACCTCCAGCCCCGAGTAAATGAGCCACGGGGTTTTGTAATCGAGCGACTGATGGTGCCGCTGCAAGTTGTAAAAGTCGAAGTATTCTTTGAGCCCCGTCTCTGCGTCCGGAATTGTTTCGTAGCCCTTCAGGTAAACATTCTCGTACTTGACGCTACGCCACAATCTTTCCACGAAAATGTTGTCCAGCGCACGGCCACGGCCATCCATGCTGATCTGAATGCTACGGTTTTTTAAAACCCGCACAAAATCCTCACTCGTAAACTGACTGCCCTGGTCGGTGTTGAAAATCTCCGGCGTTCCGTACTCAAATGCTTCTTTCAAAGCTTCTATGCAAAAATCACTCGTCAGCGTGTTGGAGATCTTCCACGACAGCACATACCGACTTTTCCAATCGATGACGGCCGCTAAATAAACAAACCCTTGCCGAAGCCGGATGTAAGTAATGTCCATGCTCCAGACCTGGTTGGTGCGGTTGATACTCAACCCACGAAGCAAATACGGATACACAGGATGACCGGGATGCGGTTTTGAAGTATTTCTCTTCGGGAATATGGCCTCAAGCCCCATCAGACGCATCAATCGGCCTGCTCGCTTGCGGCCGACAAAAGATCCGCGACTTTTAAGCTCCCACGACATTCGACGTGCCCCATAAAACGGCCACTTCGTGTAAATCTCGTCAATCAGATTCATCACCGCCTGATCTTCGGGACTCACCGGTACCGGATTGTAATAAAGGCTGGAGCGGTTGAAAAACAACAGCTCGCACTGGCGCCTCACACTCACCCTGGAAGATTCCTCACGCTCGATCAAAATACGCCTCTCTTCCAGACTTAAAGATTTAATTTTTTTTTGAGCCAGTCATTTTCAACCTGCATCCGACCCACGCTCTTATACAGATTTTCAATCAGCTCTTTTTGGTCTTTCATCTTTTCGGCTCCTCCGGAGGGACTTGAGAAAATCTCGGCCATCCGCTCCTTCGCCACAGCCTTCCACATATTGATCTGAGACGCATGGACTTCGTATTCAGCAGCTAGCTCAGCGATCGTTTTGTCACCCTTCAACGCTGCCAGAGCCACTTTTGCCTTAAATTCATCCGGAAATTTCTTATGCATTTGGATCTCCATTTAGGGGCCCTGATTATATCTAACTTCAGGCCACTTTTTGGTCCAGTTTTCCGGGGCCACTATAGTTTGCAGCAAAAGTTTATGACTCTGCTCCAGATTGGAAAGATGTTTTTTCCAGAAAGTGAAGATGTGTTCCATCGACCCATGACCCGGGTGTGCGAACTGGTGGAAGCCGGTTATTTGAGCGTGGTGGTGCTTAAGGTTACCGGCAAAAGGTTCTATATCGTCACTCCGAAAGGTGTGAAGCTTTTAAAAAAGCACAAGCTTTCCGACGGTCTCCGGGCTGTTAAAAAAATCAATCACCTGAGCTTTGAGCATGACGAGTGGGTAACGGATGTGCGGATCATTTTTGAAAAGCGTCTCGGGATTGCCGATTGGATACCGGAAAGAGTGTTGAAGCAAAAGAATGTCCGCAAGAAAGTTCCGGATGGAATTGTAACGCAATATGGCATCCAGTATGTGATCGAAGTGGAAAAAACGCTTAAGAATAAACTCTCTTATGAGCGCATCTTTTTGGAAACTTGCAGCACACACTACCCTGAAGCCGTGATTCTGTACATCGCAGCAAATGAAACGAACAAACTGTGGCTCATGAAGCAAGCGGAAGGCTGGGAACGCATCTACTTCGCTACGATAAATGATTTTACGCGAATGGAATGGGAAGTGAAATTTGAAAATCCAAAAGGTCATGTGATTGAGTTCGGCCGCGAGTATCAAGGCGGAGTCCATTTCAATGATCCTGAAATAGAAGTGATGGATGGAGATGATGGTCTCAAAAATATTCATGAAGCCGAACAGGAATATCTTCGGTTTACGGAGGAAGATTTAAAGCCGAAGTAATTCGGCGGACGGTGTCTGCTGAATTGCAAAAAAGGCTACACAGTAAGCAGCCAATTATGAGCGGCATTCGGCAATCATTGATTGCCGAATTGGCTATGCAGTGTCTAGCTAATTTAAAACAAGGAGGTATCAAGCCTTTGACGCAAAATACCACACAAAGGCAGACAAAACGAGACGCCAAAATTCAAGATGAGGAAGGGAAATACCGCTTGCGCCAGTTTTATATGATCCTTTTGAAGGCGGATAAAGCGCGATTGCTTGCGCTGGAAGAAGATAAGAAAACTGATAGAGAACAGAGACCTAAAGCCAGGTAGCACCTGCGTTGATTTGCAGGTACAGTCCCGCAGCGATAATGTGACGCTGTCGGGACTAGATTAGAACTTTATCCCAAGAGAGCATCGTGTATAATAACGTCAATCAAAGAGGGAAGACATGGAAACGACTCAAAAAAATCATATCAGGGCAGCGCTTTACACCCGCGTGAGCACAGAAGACCAGGCTCGGGAAGGGTATTCCCTC
>Ga0209515_10001751_pt1 | contig 35194 bp, 37 predicted proteins | sample Subgroupgradi54m_FD_187454 | JGI IMG/M metagenome (GOLD analysis project Ga0209515, IMG submission 187454) | Subsurface groundwater microbial communities from S. Glens Falls, New York, USA - GMW60B uncontaminated upgradient, 5.4 m (SPAdes)... ... | reverse complement strand
TTTGCAATTCGTTCTCCTCTGGCTGGTGCCCCAAATTTTACGTAGTCCGATTGAACAGCAACTGCTAAATCTGCGATAAACGTATCGTTTGTTTCTCCACTTCTGTGCGATACGATAGTTTTAATATCATGTTTTTTCGCCAGCACCACGACTGCCAAAAATTCTGAAAGTGTTCCAATCTGATTGGGTTTCAGAAGTATGGCAGAACAAGCTTTTTCTGTTATTGCTTTATTGAGTCGTTCAGGATTGGATACCAAAAGATCATCGCCCACAATAAGCATATCTGTCCCCAAAAGTTTAGTAATTTCTGTCCAATTTGCCCAATCATCTTCATCAAGTGGATCCTCTAAGATAAGCAAGCGATATTTTGTATGGAGATTTTTCAAATATTCAATGAATTCTTTTGCACTAAAGGCAAGCGGACGATCTTTAATCTGATATCCGCGATCTGTTTTGAAGTGACTAGCGGCAAGATCTAATCCCAAAAACACATCCGTACCAAAACGATACGACGTTTGCCTGATGCCTTCCATAATAATCTCAAGCGCATCAAGATTGGTAAATAAATTTGGCGCGAAACCGCCTTCATCACCAATAGAATGCACTGCATTACGGTAAGATAAAATCTTTTTAATGGATTGATAAATTTCTTCTCCCATTTCCAGTGCTACATGATAGGGCTTATTCGTCGCCGGTACGACATGAAATTCCTGAAAATCCAAATTGCCCGCGCCGTGTTTGCCGCCATTGATCACATTAAATGTGGGCGTGGGCATACGCTCTATGCTCGTAGGAAGTGGCCCACCGAACATGGTATTAAGATACCGATACAATGGCACGCGCTGGTGATTTGCTGCAGCAGCGGAGGCGGCGAGAGAAACACTCAAAATACTGTTGGCGCCTAATTTTGATTTATTTGGTGTGCCATCTAACTCCACCATGGTCTTATCAATAAGTCCTTGGTTCGTTCCCTCTGCGTCATGGAGCTTTGGACCAATAACGGTATTGACGCTGGCAACTGCTTTAAGCACTCCCATGCCACCATAGCGCTTCTGGTCATTATCTCGTAATTCCACGGCTTCATATTTTCCCAGTGAAGCACCGGCAGGCACGGACGCAGTACCACGATAGCCGCTGTTTAAAACGACCGTGGTCTCAATAGTTGGGATGCCGCGAGAATCGAGAATTTCGCTGGCGGTAATAGAATAGATTTTCGAATCCATATTATTTTTTTGATTTTACTACCTTTTTTTCTGCTTCATACACCGTTTCTCGCACATGATCGATAGCATCAGGATTTACAGAAACACTCGTTACTCCCCAAGATATGAGTTTCTCTACAAGCTCTGGGTAGTCAGAAGGTGCTTGACCACAGATAGAAGACGTCACTCCTTTTTTTGCGCAGGTTCGTACGACCCGCTCCAGTGCCCAAAGAACAGATGGATCCAGTTCCGAAAAATCATGGGCAACCTCACTATTGTCTCTATCCGTTCCCAACATAAGCATGGTCAAATCGTTAGAACCAATGGAAACCCCATCGATGCCTACCTCAAGAAAATCCTCCAGGCGAATAACGTTCGTTGGTATTTCTACCATCATCCAGAGTTTAAACGATGGCGAACGCAGAAGTCCGCTCCCGGCAACAATTTTTTTTACCTCCAAAAGTTCTTTTGGCGTACGAACAAAAGGAATCATCAGCCATAGATTTTTGAGTCCCATCTTATTGCGAACCATCTTTATTGCTTCAAGCTCTAATTCAAATACTGCTGGATCAGCGATATACCGAGCTGCCCCACGAAATCCAAGCATGGGGTTGGGTTCTTCAGGTTCATAGGCTGCCCCACCTTTTAAATTTCTGTACTCATTCGTCTTAAAATCATTGGCGCGGTATACCACTGGCCGAGGATTAAAATTCGTACAAAATTTTTCCAAATGAGTACTTAATGTATCCACGAACACTTTTTGTTTACGATCTGCAATGATTTTCTTGGGATGAGTGCCTATATCCGCCATCATAAATTCTGCGCGCAATAACCCTACGCCATCGACATTCATTTTTGCAATTTCTTTCGCCCTGCTTGGCTGAGCGAGATTCACATATACTTTCGTTGCCGTTTTGATATGGTTATTTGTCGCAGTTGCACCCGTAATCTTTGTTAACTGCATTGCTCCTTTGTATACTTCTCCTGTTGACCCATTCACGCTCACCACGACACCATCTTTGAGTGTTTTCCGCGCACCGACTGCCCCAACGACAGCAGGAATTCCTAGTTCCCGAGACACAATAGCGGCATGTGACGTGCGACCGCCGCGTTCGGTCACAATTGCCACAGCTTTTCGCATCGCGGGCACATAGTCGGGATTTGTTTGTTCAGCAACTAACACATCGCCAAAAATAATTCTGTGGATCTCTTTTGCAGAACCTAAAATCTTCACCGGTCCTGATGCTATACCTGGACTGGCGGGATCTCCTTTTAATAAAATTTCTAGATTGACTCGCGATTTCTCTTGATGCTTTACTTCCTTTCCGACCGTGGTTACCGGTCTCGTCTGCACAATAAATATATGATCGTTTTCGATTGCCCATTCTGCATCTTGGGGAAAATAGTAGTGGTGTTCCAATTTTTTTCCTAAGTCAGCAAGCGCAATTATTTGTTTATCGGTAAGTTTTTGCCGTCCTCCTTCATTTTTTGTAAGGGGAATAATGACATTCTCATTTTCTTTTCGTACCATCTTTTTTTCCTGAATTTCCACTTGCTTTACTAAAATTTCATCGTTTTTTTTATCCACTTCATAATGGTCTGGCGTCACCGCGCCTTGAACAATAAGTTCTCCCAAGCCATAAATTGCCTCAATAGTGATCTTCTTTTTGTCATTCGTCACCGGATCAATCGTAAAAAGGACACCGGATGCCTCAGCAGCCACCATTTTTTGTACTGGTACAGCAATCCCCACTTTAAAATGATCAAAATGTTGGGTAGCTCGATAAAAAATGGCCCGCGCAGTGAAAAGAGACGCCCACGCTTCTTTTATTTTTTCAATAACGTTTGCTTCACCGCGGACATTGAGAAATGTTTCTTGCTGACCGGCAAACGATGCCGTGGGAAGATCTTCCGCTGTTGCGGATGAACGTACCGCAACGAGAAGATTGCTCCCTAATTGAAAATATGCCTCAATAATATCGTGGGCAATTTCTTTAGGAAAAGAAGATTGCACAATGAGGTGTTGAATGCAAGATGCTACTTTTTCTAGAACTTTACTGTCAGATACATCTATATCGTCAAGAATCTCAGTAATTTTTGAGCGCAAACGATCTTGGTCTAAAAATTGATAGTAAGCCTGTGCAGTGACAATAAATCCTGGTGGTACAGGAAATCCTGCCTTGGTCATTTCTCCTAAATTTGCACCCTTTCCCCCAACACTCTCAATATCTTCTTTGTCTACCTCGCCAAACCACACGACAAATTTCTTGATCATACCTTTAGTATGGAGAATTTTCACAGTATTGGCAAGAGGAAGCTCCCAGGCATATCCGTCTATTTTTGCAATCCGTATCAGAGTTGGGAAAAAGGAACCGTCGGAAACACTATTGGCCACGTGCGGCGTTTTCTTCCCAAAGGCACATCCTTTAATATGCTCACAGACTAAATAATCAAGGCTATCAAAGACCGGCTCAATGCCACGCCGCGCAAGTCTTTGAGACACACAACCACTTCTCGAAATCCAAATCGTTATAGGGAGCGGCGCAAGTGAATATCTAATAAGGTGTAGTCATCATTGATTGGGTTCTTAAAATTTTGGATAGCCTCTTGCAGTGTGTCATTATCTTTCAACCAATTCGTTTTTCCCTCACCGAGCAGGTTATCCAGTTCTGGTAACCCATCTGTATAGACAAGAATCTGATCAGTATCCTCCACTCGTCCAGACCAGGTAGAGAGTCGACCTTGTAATCCATCCTTAGTGGTCCACCGATTCACATCGGTGAGCGTGCTGGCGGTGAGATGTTCCCAGATATCGCCATGTCGCACCCATATACGAGTGTTTCCCGCCCATGCTAAGTTGATGCGTCCGTGATATGTCCACTTAGGATCAAAGTCAATCCTCCCTGTTGCAAATACTGTATGGCTACCATATTTTTCTCGCCGCTCCACCTGCCCCGGAACACGCGTAGCATCACCTTGGACTAAATCAAGAATACCTACTTGGTGTACTAAACGGTTTGCTTCATCCCTAACGGGTGGATTAGTAAGATATGCATGAAGTTGATCTTTTAATTCATTTGGTTGTACTGTATGCATATCAGGGAGCCACAGTCGATTCACCAAACCTCTGCCAAGATATTGAGCGGCAAATTCGCCATCGAATGATTTGCTAACTCCATCACAGACCGCAAAGACAACTTTATCAGGCGTGCGACGCATAAACAGATAATCTTGGCTTTGAAAATCACCTTCCTTAAACCACGATCGTCCTGGGGACAAATAGTTTGGTCTAGGAGGGATAGGTTCTGGTCCAGCGAGATATTGAAGAAATCCCCAAGGTGCATCAACTGCTTCCAGTGGAAGAGCTTTGGATGGAGCGAGTTCTAGCGCGCGTTGTTCCATAGAGGTCCTTGCTTCTAACACGGCACGCGCAAGGTTATCGGGAAGGCCAGCCATTGACTGCTTTTCTGCGAAGTAGTCTCGTATCGACCATCCTGGTTGTCCATGATCTGCTGTTGCTTCTGGTGGGGGTTCATGAGGAACGACTGAGGGTAAAGGGGGTTTTATTGGAGGAAGCGGCTCAGGCAGTGGAGGGATTTCTGACATAACCGTATGTAATAGTAATCACACCACATATATCATGACTGCGTCAAGTTTTGCAACAAGCGCTTAGATTTTAGCAAGCTGTGTTTTAAAATAATCCACCCACGGAATCGCCACCGGATCGGTATCGTATAGCATTGCCATGTAAAACGTCGTAAATGCGGACAGTGTATATGCTTCTAATACCTGCGAAAGCTTATCGGGACCAGAAAGGGTAACATTATGTGTTGCAACCTTTTGTTTTTCAACTACATCTTTCGTAATCGCAAAGCGTTTTTTTACTGGTTCAGAATAACAATGGGAGAGAAAAAAGATGAATACTCCATTTTCATGAAGTGTCTCTGGGCGTTTTAACCCTTCCATCAAATGATGATTGAGTTCAGGAATGTATCGATAATCGGAAATCATTTTTGCGGTTTCGTTAATTTGATTAGCAAACCCATTGCCAAACCCTCGCAAAAACTCTGAGGTAATAATGAATGGGTGTTTGTCTTTCAGAAATATCGCAAATTGTTTTGCGGGATTTTCTGGCGCTGGCACAGTGGCAACGTACTTTCCTCCCGTGGTGCGGGCAAAGGCAATGGCCTCCTCTATCTCTTTTTGTTCAATATCAACCAGTCCCAATGTGTACAAAAGTCCAAGATGTCCCATGAGTAAGTATCCGCCGCCAATCCGCGGCTGACCGCAAGGATTATATTTCGGGGTAAATATATATCCCGGTGCATTCTGTGCTTTGAGCATTTCGCCGACTTTCCCTCCTTGTACAACGCCGGTGATTTTTGCTCCGCGCTTGATCGCTTCTTGCCCGCACGTGATCACTTCTTCTGTGGTGCCAGAAAATGAAGAAAGAACAACGAGAGAATCTTTTCCTATATATGCAGGAAGGCTATACCCCTCAACTATTTCATAAGGAACTTTTATTTTTTTCCAATACAGCTCTTTAATGGTTTTCGGTGTAAACCGCGATCCCCCCATACCGCAGACGACCACATTTCTCACTTGTTTATATTTATCGGGAAACTTGATAATAGAGCTTTCTCCCCACGCCTGCTTGCATTGATCCGGAAACATTTCCGTGGACTTTAGTACCCCCGACGGATCCATCTTCTGCATTGCCGCCACATCATCGAGATTGGTCATAGTTTATTCCTTTCTTTTCCCTCCAAGGGATTCAATTTTTACCACAAGCTCTTTTGTTTTAGCATCAAGAATTTCTTTTGTGTCCGCTTCCACATTCAGGCGAAGTAACGGTTCAGTCTTGGATGCGCGTACATTAAACCAATAATCTTTGTACCAAACACTGATGCCATCAATTTCATCTTTTGATACCGCATCCGAAAATCCATTTCGTATCGCATCGACCACCGCAGGGATATCAGAAACAACAAAATTAATTTCACCGCTTGCCGGATACACGTCTAGTTCATCAACAAGTTGAGATAGCTTCTTGTCTTGCGTGCTCAATAGTGACAACACCATAAGTGCAGTTAATACGCCGCTTTCTGCTAAAAAATAGTCACGGAAATAGTAATGCCCTGAGTGTTCACCGGCAAATATGGCACCAGTTTCGCGCATGTAGGTTTTGATATAACTATGTCCCACGCGAACACGTTTACTTTTTCCACCGTTTTCTTCAATAATTTTCGGCACAATTCTGCCACAGATAGCATTGTAGAGAATGAGCTCCCCTGGATGTTTTTTGAGAATATATTTTGCTAAAAGTGCAGTGGTGATAGTCCCAGAAACCATTCTCCCTTTGTCATCAACCAAAAACATTCGATCCGCGTCACCATCAAAAGTTAAGCCGACATCCGCACCAATTTCTAAGATTTTCTTTTTAAGGTCAACAGTATTTTTTTCGATCAATGGATTAGGAACATGATTTGGAAAATGTCCATCAAGTTCAAAATAGAGAGAAGTGACTTTCGTTGGCAATCCTTCAAACGCTTTCGGAACTAATTTTCCTGCCATACCATTTCCTGCATCAATTACTACGGAAAGTGGCTTGAGGGCAGAAACGTCGATAAGAGAAAGAACTTTTTTGCGCCACTCATCCATAACATCTAAATTCGTCACTTTTCCAGAAGTCGCTGCCGCAGGAAGTGAACCTTGTGCAATGAGATCGCGCACCTCGTAAAGTCCACTATCACTGGTTACTGCAATGGGTCCTTTCTTTACAACTTTAAGTCCATTGTATTCTGGAGGATTATGAGAAGCAGAAATCATTAAGACCAAATCATACGGATAGGTGCCAGCAACATAATATTGCATCTCTGTTCCCACAAGTCCTACGTCAACAACGTCAACACCCAGCATGGTAAAAATTTTTACCAAATTATCTTTGATTTCTTCTCCAGAAAGCCGCATATCACGACAAATGGCAATAGTTTTCGGTTGAAATTTTCGTACAATAGCATGGGCAATTGCTTGCGCCGTTTCACCGTTAATTTGGTTAGGATATGTTCCTCGGACATCATAATCTTTAAAAATAGAAAGATCTATCGCCATAGGCCTCCTTTTATATCCCTATCAAAAATTGCTCGATATTTTGGCGTAAACTAAACGGTGAGGAACCGGTTTTGAGGGAATACTCCATGTCCAGAAGTTGTTTCTCCATAGAAAGAAGCTTTTCTATGGTAAACAACCGAGCCTGATTTGTCAAACCTTTCGCCTGCCACCCTTGCAATCCGTCGGGAGTTACACCATCAGCAAGCATCATAAGTTGACGAAGTCTTTTCACTATCATAGTAAAAATAAGCTCCGGTGCATCCACCGCCTCTACTTGTTGATACAACGACAATAAAACTTTTACATTATTGGGTTTGATAGCATCGAGAAATTTAAAAATAACAACCGGGGTTTTGAATAATCGCACCGTACTATTTTTTCCAAGATTATCGATTGCCGTTTTTCCCACTTCTTTTTCTTCCCAAAGGATAACGTCGACGCCTTGGGAAGAAGCAATATACAATGCAAACTCTTTGACATGTGACGTCTTTTTCCCTAGACTTCCAAAAAGATTTTCAATGATAACGAGCGTTTCTCCACCAAAAAGCGATGAAGACTCCAATGCCATTGTCAAGGCCGTCATATCCAAATGTTTCCCATCGAGTTGCCGAACTTCCTTATTTTTCGCTTGAGATTTAAGCAAATTTAATTCATTCCTTGACGCCTCGACATTGTCGCCGTGAAGAAGGGTAATCATTGTGCTTCTTTATACATTTGAAATAATTTCTCTACTGTCCGATGGTCAATGCGATGATGCCGTCCGCGATGAGGAACCAATGCACCCGAGAAATTTTTGGGGATATGCATGAGTTCGTGGATAATCACTCGTGCCTTGTCATCGTCTGATAAATGATCAAAATGATGCGAAAGCACTTCTATTACATAATAGGCTGGAGAATTAAGCGCCATCTGCCAAATTTTGGGAAAACTCCAGATGCGAGCGCGTGCCCGACTCGTTGCTTTATAACTTCTCATGCAAAAAATGCGTTTGGCATCAATGTGATCAAACGGCAAATGAGGAAGAACGTGTTTGATGATAATTTCAATATCTGGCGCTTTTTCTAATTGCATAAATATCAACTTGTCATCTTTTTAAGAATCTCTTGTGCTTCTTCTAAAAGCTTTTTGTTTGTTTTGGGATAGCCAATAAGAGAGATCGCTTCCTGCAATGGAGTCCATTTCACTTCACTAATCCCCTCTTCCTTTTGCCCTTTTAATAGTTCCTTTCCATCTGATAAAAACAAGAAGTAATGAACTGTTTTGCTAATCAAACCGTTACGTTGATACATGTAACGAATAGAAGTAAGTTCTTTTATAAAAGAAACATCGAAGATACCAACTTCTTCATACATCTCTCTTTTAGCGGCGACTAATACTTCCTCGCCTTTTTCCACGAGTCCCTTCGGAAATGTCCAATTATTGTTCATATCTTTCAAAAGCAGCACGTCCCACCGTTTTCCATTTTTGCGAACAACAATACCACCGGCTGATATTTCCGTTTTCATAATTGATTGTTTTTACTTTGAGTTTAGATATAACACGTCTCCAGCTTTCACCGGCTTATCTACTTTCAAACCAACTGTTTCTCCGGGCGCTACTTCTTCTACCTTCTCGTGCTCCACTTGCAGTGAAGATATCTCCTGCGTAAATTCGCTGTCATGACCAGAAATTTTCACCCTATCGCCCATTTTTAACGGCTGGTTTTTTACTTCCACCACAGCAACGCCAATTTTATCGTAGTAATGCGTCACTTTTCCAATCTGAATATCCATGATGTTTCACCCCCTCTCAAAATACTTCTTTCCCTTTATTTTATCAGGTAATAAACTTTCCGTCGGGTATTTTTCATATCCTTTGCCATATCCTAAAGATTTCATCAGTTTCGTCGGCGCGTTACGAATATTCATAGGAATAGGAAGATTGCCGTAGCGTTTCACATCTTCAAGTGCCGCAAAATACGCATCATGCGCACTCCTATCTTTTTTGGCTTGTGATAAATATGCCGCTCCAAACCCAAGAACAATTTGCGCTTCCGGATAGCCTACTTTGTGACATGCATCAAACACGCTGTTGGCAACCACTTGTGCCGTAGGTTGGGCTAGTCCAATGTCTTCACTGGCAAAAATTACCATCCGCCTGGCGATAAATAACGGATCTTCACCAGCATCTACCATCCGTGCTAGATAGTAAAGTGCTGCATTCACGTCACTTGCCCGCATGCTTTTAATGAAGGCACTAATGGTGTTGTAGTGTTCTTCGCCTTTCGTATCATACTGCAGCATTTTCTTTTGGCTGGCCTGTTCGACAACAGCAATAGTAAATGCTCCTTTCGGTGCAATTTGATCGGCAATTTCCAAAATAGTGAAGAGTACTCGTGCATCACCATTGGCAATTTGTAATAAAAAAGCTCTGGCATCATCCTCTATTTTTCTTTTGAGATACATTAGTCCTCGATCAATAATATTGTTCAATTCTTTTTCAGAAAGTTGGTTCAACACAAAAACTCTGCACCGGGATAAAAGCGGTGAAATGACTTCAAAGGAGGGGTTTTCCGTGGTGGCACCAATAAAAATAATCGTCCCTTTTTCTACATGAGGAAGGAGCACGTCTTGCTGGGCTTTATTAAATCGATGAATTTCGTCAAGGAAGAGAATCGTGCGCTCGCCATTTTTCAATCGTATGTGAGCATCAGCAATCACCTTTCGAACATCTGCAAGGGTTGCCGTGACTGCGGATTTTGATTCAAAGTGACTATTGGTAAGCTCTGCCAGAAGATGAGCAAGTGTTGTTTTGCCACTCCCCGGTGGTCCCCAAAAAATTATGGATGGGAGGAAATGAGCAGTAAGTAATTTTCGAATAACGCCGTTTTCTCCAACCAGATGTTCTTGCCCAACAACATCATCAAGAGTTTTAGGCCGTAAGATTTCTGCGAGAGGAGACTGTACGCTCATCGAGCGTATTCTACCACTGCCTCCCATGGGAATCCATCACGACCAAAGTGACCGTACGCAGCCGTCTCCCTATAGATCGGACGGCAAAGCTTGAGTCCTTCCAAAATCCCTGGCACCGACAAATCCAAGAGTTTCCAAGCAAAATCTTCAATCACCGACGATTTCGTCTTCTCTGTGCCAAAAAATTCGATCGCTTTTGCAATCGGCTCACGCTGGCCAATGACATAGGCAACGCGTACTTCGGCTCGTTCTGCTAACCTCGCTGCAACGATATTTTTGGCAATGTAGCGGCACGCGTAGGCTGCACTTCTATCTACTTTCGTCGGATCTTTTCCGCTAAACGCCCCGCCACCATGTCTGGCAAAACTGCCGTAGGTATCCACAATAATTTTTCTTCCGGTGACGCCGGTATCTGATGCCGGTCCGCCAATTTCCCACTTACCGGTTCCGTTAAGAATAACGTCTGAAGGATTTGGCGGTGCCAGTCGGTAGGCTTTGAGCACCGGTTTCACCACCCACGCAATGAGCTTTTTTTTGACTTCGTTAGGCGCTACTTTTGGATCATGGGGAACAGCTAAAACCACCCGCTCCACGCTCACTGGTTTCTCATTCCTATACACGATTTTCACCTCGCTTTTTCCATCTGGACGCAAAAACGGTAAAATCTTTTTCTCACGAAGCTCATCCATGCGCTGTACCAACCGGTGCGCAAGGATTATAGGCAAAGGCATAAGCTCCGGCGTTTCATTGCAGGCAAATCCAAACATCATCCCTTGGTCACCCGCACCCCCAGTATCTACACCCTGCGCAATATCCGGCGACTGCTCGTGAATGTAGACAGAAATGGGAGACTTGTGAGAAAAGTGATAGATACCATTGGTGTACCCAAGCGACTTGATAACACCTCTTGCTATTTTTTTATAATCAAGCTTCTTCACACACGTAACTTCACCAGCAAGAACCACTCTGTTTGTCGTCACGAGAGTTTCTACGGCCACCCGAGCCTTTGGGTCAACATGAAGGGCAGCATCAACAATGGCATCAGAGATCTGATCACAGATTTTATTGGGATGCCCCGCCGCCACGGATTCAGAAGTGAAATGTGTTTGACTCATATTTTTCCCTCCTGCCGTCAGAAGAAAGAAAGTTATACAAGGTACAAAAAACTCTCCCGAAGGAGAGCTGTTTTCCCTGTGAGGGCTTATCTTTCCGCCTTCGGCGGCTAGGTTTAGCACCGTAGTTTTTTCTCGGTTGCTGGACGGATAAACGAGCTAGATCTCTCTCCGTCACTCTTGATATATTAACGTATGCTTTTACATTATCAGCGATTGCCCCTCTTGTCAATATGCGGGGCTTCCCCTCCTTGGTTATTTTTGGTAAAATCATCCTGTCGCCCCGTTCGTCTAGCGGCCCAGGACATCTGGTTTTCAGCCAGAGAATCGTCGGTTCGAATCCGACACGGGGTACAATACTGGACTGTGAGCATATAAAGACTCCAATTGGATTGTCCTATCAATCCCTTCGACAGGTACTAACGTATCGTGGATTTTCTTTACCTCTTTTGCTGCCTCTATCATGGGAAGAAGCGTTTCTTCCAGGTTAATAGTGAGTATTTTATCTTTCAGGATGAGGTTCGAGCCAAGACGCGAAAGGACTTCTCGTTTGCCTTCTAGCCCACCGTTATTGAACCTATCTTCTGCATCCCGTGCAAAATCAAAAAGATCGTCTGCTTTCTTGTGCCACCTCGTTGCTCTCCCGTGTATATCATCCAGCAATTCCTTTAGCCTATCTCTCTCTTTTTCCAGTTTTGGTTTCTTTTCCGCAAGCTCTTCTTGAGTAATTTCCTTTGCTGCCCGCATATCTATAAGCTCGCTTATCTTGGCTAGACAGTCTTTGTATGCCTTTTGTTGATTTGTAAGAATGGTGTTGGTAAACAGAGCTTCGTTTTGGTTGACTCGTTTTACCTGTTGTAATCCCCAGTCATGGAATTCCGGTGGTATTGTTATCTTGCCAACCTTCTCTAGAATTTGTTTCTCCAATTCCTTTTCTTCAACAGATACTTGTGTACAGTTGAGGTTTATTCTCTTCGTGCAATGGTAGTACCTGTACATATGCACCTTACCGTTTTTTTGGTGTTTTATCTTTTCTTCACACGTTATCGTCCCTCCACATTCCCCACAGCGCATGAGGCCCGTAAACGCGAATACATGCGTCCTGGGACGAGGTTTGCCTTTCTTGCCTAAGATTGCTTGAATGTAATCAAACTGCTCTTCGGAAAGCATCGGCTGATGAATACCGTTGTACCAGTTGCCACTGCTCCTGGGGTACTCAAAAATGCCTGCATAAAAGGGATTGGAAAGCATGCCATACCAGGTGCTTTTGGCGATCTCTTTCCCATCCTTTTTCTTTAGTTTCCAGTCGTTGGTTGCCATTCTAAGGACTTGTATCGGTGTATACTTTTGAGCCAAAATAAGCTTAAACATCTTTTTGACAAGCTCATATCGATCGGGATCAATAACAATGTCTCTACTTCCTTTGTCAGTATATTTATTGTTTATGTATCCCGTTGGTGCATGAGAAGGATACATCCCTCGTTCGACTTTTGCTTTGAGTCCTCGTTTCACATTTAATGCTTTGTTATCATTTTCGAGTTTTGCTTGTGAACAGAGGAGTGATAGGAGAAATTTATCGTTTGGGGTATTGCGAAATACCTGAGAGGGTGTCACCACTTCTTGCAGTTTGCCTATATCAAAAAGGTAGATAAGACGGCCAGTATCGACAGAATTGCGAGATAGTCTATCCACGTTCCACACAACTACTCCCTGGGCTGTTCCTCGCTCAACAGCATCAAGCAATTCATTAAATACTGGCCGTCCAGGTGCTTTGGCAGAATACGATTCTTCTTTAATGCTAACCACTGTAAGTCCGTTTCGTTTAACGAGTTCTTGCAATTCGTTCTTCTGCGATTCAATAGAAAGAACCTGTCGGTCTTCCGATTCACTGCTCTTACGGGCATAAATAAAGTACTCAATGTGATTATTTTCATTCATATATCTTTAATGGCCGCCCCAGTGCACTCAAACCCTTACGGATCTGTCCGAGACGGCCATTAAAAAGCCGTAAGGAATGTTTGAGTGCAGTTCTATTATCGTACCTCTCGAAACAAAGATCAACATAGTTAAATTGGCAAGCCCAACTGTATGGGTTTACTCTCCAGGACTTTTGTAACGATATCAATTAATGACGTGTCAGGTTTCGTAAACCGCCTCGCAAAACCAATTATCTTTTTTCGTTTCTCATACCATGTCTTGCGGCTTTGCCGTAGCACTACAGCATCCCGCGTTCCCTTGGTTCCCATACTTTTTAAGAAATAAAATAGGCCCATTGCTTCCGCAATGTACTTTAGCCGCTCTCCTTTATATTTTTCAAGGACCTTTTGGCATATATCCTCGTCCAGCGTTGTTGAAAGGTACGCATAATTTATTGGGTCACCTATAATTTTGTCCCAGTAGTATCGTTGCACACTACGGCTTTGGACGCTATTGAATACCTCTTGAAACGTCCAATACTGCCTTTCTACTCCCGTTGTGGCCAATAGGTGGGTACGCACGCTTCTTGTGCCGTTTAGACGAATCTCCATTCGTATTACTGGTGGTATTTTTCCCTCACTAAGCAACCTTTTAGCGGTTTCTTTTTCCTGCAGGGTAGTTTTCCTGCCGACTGATTTGTTGCTAGTCTCTAAGGCATCGTAGTACTTTAGATAAAACACAATCTCAAAAATATCAGTATGGAAGCGTACTGCATGGCCGTTATTTGAATATATCTTTGTATTGTTCTCAAACCAACTGCCGATAGAAGTTTTATTCAGCCTTGTTAGAAATAACCGTGCGTCTGCTTCCGATGGAAAACTAATATTGGCACAGTAATGAAGTGTATGCACAATTGCATTACTTATCGCTTCAGATGTCACAATAACATCCATATCGAGAAGTCTTTTGGCTAAAGTCTCAACTATTTGAGGAAAATAGCTGTCCGTTACCTCTTCAAAACTGTGTCCCCATAAAATCTTTGGACATGAGAATGAAACCTTTAGATCACATGAATAGGCGCTTCCCCTCATGCGTTCGTCTATGCGTAGGTTGGGGTATACCAGGCCTTTATCTCTTAAGGATGACGTAGGATTTTGGATATACTTCCGTAGCCCCTTGTATTCGCTAAGAAAGACTATTCGATTACTGGTCGTGTATGAATTAAGAGGGTCGAAAGAAGGGTTAAACTTTTGAGGGTTGTTTACTCTATAGTTATCAGCATGTAGTAATAAAACCATCGTGTCCATAAGTAATAGTAATATTCATAAAAGCGTTACAGAATCCCTAGTAATTCACCGAGAGTTTCTATATACCGCTTGGTATAATGCAAAAAGATTGTTTGCACGGCGTACCGCCTCATCCTCGCTCAGGCACTTATTAAACCGCGCCTCATACAGTTTCTTAAATTCTTCTACAGCCTCTTTCGGCAGTACTTTATTCGTTTCCATATAACCTCGCTTTTATGGATTTGAGTTGGTCAAAGTACTGCCTGGGCTCTATTAAAAGCTCGCGTTTCCAAAAACGCTCCACTACGTCATCTAACCCCTCAACGCGATTAAACCAGAACAAAGCTTTATGGGGATTAGTTTTATCGATACTTAAAATTGGGAAAAATAGAGATACTGCCGTTACAAGGGCAAGATCTGAGGACGTAAAACGGCTACTTCCACTTTCACTATGTCTCATTATCATAGTGAAAACATTGTCCTGCTTAATAAGATCTTTATGTCAACGTTAGGAGTATTAAGGTTTTGAAGCTAAATCTGGGGGCTTAATAGGAAAGAATATAGTTAAGTCACGTCCTTAAGGGTTAAGGTTCAAACTTAATTCTATATGCTCCATTAGTAGGCTTTGGCTCTAGATCGTCATCTTCTGTTGCAGGAATGCTAATATGTTTTTTTAGTGTGGGTTCAAACCTGCTTTCTATTTGTGATATCGTTGGCCGTACAAATTGACTATCTTTTGATCCTTCTAGCTTTGTAATTTCGACCCAATAGCCCTTTGCCTCTGTCAACCGTTTGAACAATTCCTTCCTGTCCGGACTGTCAAAGTCGATAAATCCATATGTTCCGAAGACAAATTTATTCCCATGCCATTGAAAATCATTCTGCCATAAAGGTTTTGCTGTACTACTACTCACCGATGGGGTTGTACCTTCTTTTTTTGAAATTTCCTGATCTAAACCTCTTAAATATTCTTGTATTGCCTCTGGGTTCAGTTCAAAAGTAAGGACTGTATTTTGCATTGCAGGTTCACCTGCTTCTTTATCAAAAATTAAACCAAATTTTTCAAATCTCTCGAGGATTTCATCAACTTTGTCTAATGCCTCATACACGCCCATCCCTGTAAGGTATTTACTAAATAATTCAGAATATCTGAATCTTACATTTTGATTGATAGAATAAGGCAGTTTTTCAATTATTTTTTGGGCAATATCTCTTTCTCTTTTTAAAGCGTTGATATTGTGGAACACAAATTTTTTACTTTCATCTTTAATAGCTTGAAACTCTAATATTTCTAAAATATTCAAAAGGTTGTCTTTATCCACATAGACAAATAAATTACCCGTCTCTTCATCTGGTTCCGCTTGAACGATTTCCCATTCTTGCAATTTCCAAATGATGTCCTTTTCATCGTAGCTATTATCAGAATCCAAATAAGATACAGATTCAAATAAAACAGGTTGACCAGTTTGCGTAGTCTCAAATTTTTCATTGAGTTTTTTTAAAACAATTAATACCCGTTTCTTATTAGAATCAGATAATGCAAGAACTGCCTTTTTGTGATCTTTTTGAATGCTCATGTCAGTGTAATTGTAATATTAATAAGAGATGGGGCTATTTTAGCAGTAATGGGGACAAGAATGAAGATGATCTAAAGACTAGATTGAATTGAAGAGTCCAGAAAGAGAAATTTTGAGAGCTTTTGCCAATTTGTGGATATTATCTATCGAAACGTTTTGTTCTCCTCTTTCTATGGAACCAATATACGTACGATGAAGATCTGCTCGAAATCCAAGTTCCTCTTGCGATAGACCTGCTTTTTCCCGTAACCCTCGCACTCTTTCTCCGAATTTTATCCTCGTAGGTGTGGCTTTCATGCTGCCACAAGCCTACCGAAATGCAGTCAATAGCTCTACAGACGATAACTAGCATTTATTCACATAACCGTGTTATTATTGATGACAATAACTAGCATAATGAATATGAATATACAAAATAGGATTCTCTTCTTTGGCGACAATCTCAACATCCTTGAAGAAAAAGTTCCCGATGAAACGTTTGACTTAATCTACCTTGATCCCCCATTTAACTCAGATCGCAACTACAACGTCTTATTTAAAGAAGGAAAAGTTGATAGCACAGCTCAAATACATGCGTTTGCAGATACTTGGGAATGGACCCCTCAAACAGTGAAATTGTTTGAAGAACTAAAACATAGTCAAAATCCACAGATAGCAATACTTACTGCGAGTCTTGCAGAATTTATCGGACAAAATACCATGATGGCGTATCTCGTTAATATGATTGCAAGATTAATCCCATTACGGAGAGTCTTGAAATCAACGGGCAGTATTTACCTACATTGCGATCCAACGGCTAGCCATTACTTAAAAATCATCTTAGATATTATTTTCGATAAAAAAAACTTTAGAAATGAAATCATTTGGTGTTACCGACAAGGTGGGAGAAGCGAGAATAACTTTCCTAAAAAACATGACATAATTTTTTTCTACTCCAAATCAGATGTATGGACTTTTAACGCTGATGCTATACGTGTGCCCTATGAAGGGACAGGAGGATATCAAACTAGCGGGAAGGGAGTAACAAATAAAATTACTGGGAGAACATATAAACCTAATCCGATGGGTAAGATTCCAGAAGATTGGTGGGATATTCCGGCTCTTGCTCCTATGGACAAAGAACGACTTGGGTATCCTACGCAAAAACCAGAAGCTCTACTTGAACGCATAATCAAAGCTTCAACAAATGAGAATGACTGGATTTTAGATCCTTTCTGTGGCTGTGGAACCACCGTAGCCGTTGCAGAAAAGCTGCATAGAAATTGGATGGGTATCGATATTAGCATGCAGGCTATTAACGTTATCGCAAAAAGACTGAAAGATCATTATCAAGGTGTAAAAATAAACATCGATGGCATACCAATGGACTATGAAGGTGCTGCTAAATTAGCACAACAGGACAAGTTTGCTTTCCAAGACTGGGCAATTAGCCTCGTTGGCGCTAATCCCCCGAGTGGCGAAACTAAGAAAGGAGCTGACCGTGGCATTGACGGATTGATTTTGTTTTACGAACGGGGAGAAGATATCATGAGTCCAAAACTCAGAAAAATCATAGTACAGGTCAAAGGTGGTGGAACAGGAAGAGGTGATATAGCCAAACTCAAAGGAGATATTGAGAGAGAAAATGCACCCATGGGTATTCTCATTACTTTGGAAGATCCGACTCCAGAAATGAAACGAGAAACAGCATTGGCTGGTAAGTATCAATATTCTGGAAACGTATCTTTTCCCAAAATACAAATGCTCTCTATACGAGACTGGTTTGATGGGAGAAGTGTCTATTTGCCAACCGATAAAGTAAATCCATTTAAGCGAGCTGAGGCACGCGCAGATCAAACGAGTCTACTCTGAAAGTCGTACTACACTGTACGACATAATTTGATGATCGATTAAATAAGCTAGACTGAGACTTTATTGAGGATATATTTTTTTTCTTCGTATTTCTTAATTAAATCCATCTGCATTTTACTTCCCTCCTCTACTGCACGTTTAAGAATCTGCTTTTTTTCGCGTGAGGAGTAATCGAAGAAGGTTTTTCCCGAAGATTTTTTTGATATACCCAGACGTTTAGCTATCTTGCTTATAATCATATTTTAGATTGTTCTATCAACCCCTTTATGTCTTGAGAAGTATACAGCATTTTAATATAACTATCCACATTATCTATGTTAAATTCAGTTTTTGCAATAGTCTGATCAGTATTCTTGATAAATAAATTGAGTTCCACCTGCTGACCAAACTCTCTTTTTATTAAATTAACGTTCTCTCTTGCCTTAATAAACGATTCTATAAAAAAATCCAATGGGACGTGCCTTCCCTCTAGCGCCTCTCTTTTACATGTAAAACTCCAGGCAGTTACAGGTTCTTGATATAAAAAAAGGATTGCTACTTTCCGTTTATGATCCAAACATCTGACGATATTTGAACGAGACTTGGTGAGTTCTGCAAAGGTACCATCAAGAAGAAAATCTAATTTTTTCTCTAAAACAAAATCAAATAGTTTCGCTAAACCGAGGCCTGCGCCCAATTGCACTTCACTAGCATTTTTATGGTCATAATAAGGTATCCAATCTCTTATCTCATCCGCATCAATCCTCACGATTCTTCTAGCTGGCTCCTTTGCTTCTAGTTCAGCGATAAAGGCTTTAGATGTCTCTGTTTTCCCAGCTCCTGGAGAACCGGCCATAAAGTAAGCCACCGGCGCGAGAACTGGTTTATATATGGTAGGATCAGCGAACTTAGCATAGAGAGCTTTCTTATTTTCCTTTACGTATGAAATTGCTAAGTCGGGTATCGCCATCGAAAGTATTATACACCGAAAAATCACGAACAGGTTTATCCCTACGACTAAACTATAGCGAAGTGCATGGTGGGGTAAACTAAACATAGACGTAGAGACAGGTCCTAACGTCCTCCAGTTGGCGGTACAGAGCATTTTTAGCCTCAAAACCACCACGACCCGAGCTGGACGCTCGAACCTCTGGTATACTTTTACCATGACCACGCTGAATCATGCGCTCTGGGGACTAACGTTCGGAAGAGTTATTGGCATGCCGTTGCAAGGGGCCATAGTGGGAAGTATGCCAGACATACTCTCTATACCACTTCTGGCCTATTATCATTTCCAGGAGAAGAAGAAAGTAAGAAAAATACCTCCGTGGCTGTTCAAGTGGTATTCTCTCTTACATAATTGGGTGCTTGCAGGACTGCTTATTTTGATTCTTTTTCTCATCAATGAAAAACTTTGGATACTGGGATTAGCATACGGATGGCATGTAATTGAGGATGCATTTGTGCATACAGAGCATGCAACAACATTTCTCTATCCACTTTGGAAAGGGAAAATACAGCGTTACTCTGCAAGTGATCACAAATGGATACAAGTTGTAGATTTCTTCTTTATTGTCGTAATAAACATACTTTTATCTATACAAAGCAGGTTCTAACAAACTCCAGTTGGTGGTACAACTATACACCAAAAAAACCACGAACAGGTTTATCCATCAGCGAGTCAACGAGAAAATCTGGGTTTTCTGTTTGGAGTACTTCTCTACTAGAATGGTTTCCGGTCATTGTAATGATGGTCGTGGCACCAATCGCTTTTCCACATTTAATATCGCCAATAGCGTCACCAATAACAACAATATCCTGTGGGGAAAATGTAATGTTAAAATGTTTCTTTGCTTTTTCAAAAACAGTTTTTGCAAGGGTAATTCTGTCATCAACATCATCACCAAATAATCCAAAACTAAAGATATTATTAATTCTTGCATGTTCTAGCTTCCACCAGGCCATTCGCTCAACATTCCCAGTCAAGATTCCTAATCGTATATCTTCTTTCTTTTGCAGTAAGATCGCAAGCTGTACCGCATCCATAACTGGTGTATAGAGTGGTTGCTCTGACTTCCCTTGTTCTAGGCTAAACGCATGAAGGGCGCGACTCACTTTTGGAAATTTTTCGATAAAGTCTTCTTTCGCCACTCCATACGGTTGGACAATGAACCATACAATCTGTCGATCTACCCATCCATTATAGTTTTGAGAAGGCATCACCACATCTATCCCAAATGCTTTCTTAATAGCATATTCAAATCTACGGTAAGCGGATTTTTGAGGAGCTCCTACGTGATGAATCAATGTTCCGTCAATATCAAAGAGTACAAGTTTTGTTAAATTTTTCATATTTTATCTAGCTATTGTAGCATATGAATATAGTAGGTTCTAACATCCTCCAGCTGGCGGTACACAGCTTCAAAAACACCACTACCCAAGCTGGACGTTAAAACTTCATTGTTTGAACTTTCAATCCAATGTGAGATAATACCACAGTTATTGAGGCACACTATCATTTCGCTCTTTTACATGCCTTGCTAACTAAGACCCAATCTCGTTATACTAGTCGGACAATCATAATTCCAGAAGGAGGATTATATGATTGCAATTGGGTTAAGAGTCGCTGTATTTGTTCTCACGATGGCTGGCTATTCACTGGTGCAAGCACAGGGTTCGATAGGCAATGGATTTATCATTTCTGATTGCCTCCCTGGCCACCCTGGATATGCGTATGTCTTGTACATACAACCAGGCGGGCAACCACTCTGGATGGGAGTCTATACTTCCTCAAATCCAGCCTGCAACAAGAAATAAGACCGCGACTCGATCTCTGGACCTAAAGCATATGTGTTCTTGCATACATAAATTTTAGGTCCTTTTTTTTGTCAACGACGGTGCAATCTACTTTACTTATTTTTCTAGCGTTTTTTATATTGAAGCGAAAAAACAAGTTCTAACATCCTCCAGTTGGCGGTACTGATTCTCTACTAAAAGCTAAACACCTACTGGATCAAGAACTCTATTAAAAGAGTCGAGTCCTTTTTGAATTTCCTCAAGCGCCTCTGTTGTAGAAAAATTGATGGTATGAAATAGAAGCAATGAACTACGGGGTGTTGATTCGTCTCCTGCTCTAACCTGCGCGCATACGAGCAAGATACAGGGTGCTTTCAACTCACTAACTTTCTTTATAAGCTCAGTTTCTTCTTGAAGAGTAAGTTGTTGTCTAAAATTCGTCTGGTTAGAAATATCTAACTTTTGAATCATATCTATATAAATCGCTCGCAAGACTGCAGGATCTTGAGGAGCCATAACATCTACAAACTCTTCAGCGCGACCCCGGGATGTATGAAAAAATAACTGAAAAATAATTTCTGGTTTAAAATCTTTATCTGTACCATACAAATTTGCTTGTGTATAAAATCTATTTATTCCATGAGGATCTTCCTTCCCAAAATACAATTGTTCAAGAAGTTCAAGAGCATCATAGCTGTCTGAAGGAGCTGGAGGATTAGCTTCTTTATTTGTTGTCATATTCGTGTATAAGAAAATGTCAAACGGATTATATTATACCCATACTGTACAATCAATCAGTTTCTATCTCTAGCGCCTCATTTCATATCTAGAGAGTTGTAAGCTACAGGGAACAATTAAACGTAGATCGCTAGTGTGTTTACAAAGTCATACAACTCCCAAAAGTGTTCGAAGATAGAACGACAAGGGGTACTTTCAAAAATTATTCCTGTTTGCCACACCCGTTTGGAATATCTATTTCCCTAATAAAGTTTAACCTGTTATAATGTATGTATAGAAAGGAGACACTGCAGGTTATCATACTACTATCGCTCTCAAGCCTCACAGGCTAAGCGGAATTACGTATTCAAGGTATATCTGCATAAAAAAATACTATGAACGGAACAATTAAAACAAAAACAGATAGAGGATTTGGATTTATTTCTCGTGATGGAGAAACAAAAGACCTTTTTTTTCATTCTAAAGATTTAAACGGTGTTACTTTTGATGCGCTTCAAGTTGGAGCAGCCGTTACGTTTGACGTTGTGGACGGTGAAAAAGGCCCAAATGCAAAAAATGTAAAACTGGCTTAATAACGTTGACAGAGGAGTATAAAAAAGCCTTGCTTCATGCGAGGCTTTTTTATACTCCTCTGTACACAAAAACAAAGGAAATATTTATGAATCTAAAACCCATGATCACATAAAAAAACGCTTCAACATGCTCCAGTTGGGGATACATAGCCTCACAATGACAATACCTATTCCGCAAGGAACCGGGAATATAGAGCATCGTACACACACCGGCCTCTCATTTTTTTCTCTATCTTCTTATTTTTGATTTTCCAACCAAGCAAGCAATGTTTTTCCTGTTCTTCCTCCTGGTCGGAGTCGATAGAGAAAGTATTTATTTTCCTGTTTTTGTTCTGCGCCAGGAATAGTAGAAAGCGCTGAGCTAAATCCAAAATTCCGTACAGTCTCACGTACTTGTTGATCGAATGCACCAAATGGATACGCAAACGAAACAACTGGTTTATTTATGAGTTTTTCTAGGGATGCTTTACTCTGAAAAATTTCATCGGCGACCGTTTTGAATAGTTGACCCTTGAGCCATACGTGGTGCACAGTATGTGCACCAATTTCCACTAACCCATCCTGTGCAATTTCCTGAAGTTGACCTTTTAATAAATGATTTTGATATCCTAAAAATCCGGAAATTACATATTGAGTGGCTTTGACCTGATATTTTTTCAAAATCGGATACGCATCCGTATAAAAGTCTCTGTACCCATCATCAAATGTCAACAGTATTGGTTTTGGCGGGAGCTGTGCTTCTCCATTGAAAACATCGGTCAATTCTTTATTGGTCATAAACGTGTATCCCGCATCTCGTAACGTTTTTATTTCATTTTCGAGTGTATAGGGAGTGGTGTTAAGCGAAATACGAATGGTATCATTTTTATCCTGCACATACTCCACGTAATGATACATGAGAATAGGCACACGAACAGATACAGGGATTGGAAACGCAGTCTGGTTCGTTTGTGTCCCGAGCACCGGTGATGATGAAGAAGCTGCCAGCAACTTTTCTTGTTCTATCTGTGCGGCAACATCCGGTGGCACGGTTTGTTGCTGCTCTTCTGCAATTTCACTTCCATCACTAGAGGAATCGTAGGTAATCAGAGCATACCGTTTATAAAGGCCAAGTCCGACCAGCACCATGGCAGTTATAAGTACGAAGCCTAAACGTTTTTTTGTTCCTTTGTTCACTATTGCCTTCATAGAATCACTGCTTTCTTTATTATGAAAAATTATGCCAGTAAAGTCAATCCATCAGATGTGCCTGTGATATAATATGAAAAATTCAATATGGACTATTCTGAAGCAAAGAAACGCATACTAGCAGCCCAAAAACTCGCAAGTGGCACCAGCATAAATAAAGAAACATTTGAAGCCATCCGCAATTTGGTAAAAGGCATCCATCCTCGCATGGATGAAATCCTCAACACCTGCTCCGAACAATTATCCACATTTGAAAAATACCAAAAAGGAGAAATTCTTGAGCTTACCCTTGAAACAATTCCAGAAACGAATGAACAGCATAAAAAACACAAAAAAGCCCTCCTACTTTTGCTGAAACACTGGAAAGAGCTACAAAGCGAAATACATCGGGTACAAGGAGAACTAGATGCTGCCAAATCCCACCAGCGTCCCACAGATCAGATCAAAACGTTCGGACGCATCGCTTCCCTTGCAAAAGGCCCCCTTGGCATAAGTACGCTTATTGCGGTAGGCGTCATCGTAGTGATTGCTAGTCGTCAAAAACCAGCTCCCTCACAAGCCCCGTCCTCAATCAAACAACAGTATCTTCTGATACGCGGGTACAAAGTTCCCTTCAGCGAATTTCACATCGGAACCGGAACTGATTGTGATGCGGCCCACTACCATGCGAAAAACACCATCTCTGTGACAGCAGTAGACGGCACAGTTTTGCCAGATCCAGGCGGTTGCGGGTTTGGCAAAATTGCCTCTGTCCCACAAATAACGGAATAATTCCCCTCTTGATTCTTTCCAAAAATTTCCTGTATAGTCGTAAGGTATGGTTGATGACGTAACACCTATCCAAGATGCTCAAATTGTAGCAGCAGTTTCCAAGACAGAGAACAATGACGCTACTGTGCTTTTAGACCTGGAAAATCTTATTAAAAGCCACGTTTCCGGCATTGATAAACGCAAAGAGGAACTCAAAAAAATAAAAGAGATGCTCAACGAGATCTTCGTCAATGATCCTACCTATCAAGAACATGAAAAACAGGCAAAAGAAGCAAACAAAATCAAGGGGGCAACCAAAGCACAACTCATGAAACAACCCAACGCCAAAGAACTTGGCGATAAGATAAAAACAACCACCTCTGAAATCAAAGAAACTGATGGAGCACTATCTGACTATTTACGAGAATACCAACGCATGAGCGGGAGCAATGAAATTGAAGGGGATGATGGACAGGTACGGGAAATTATCTACGTAGCCAAACTCGTTAAAAAATCTTCTCGCTAAAGAATCTTCTAAAAACTTTTCGCCAATTGACGAAACCGAGAGCAAAAATAACTGCAAACCCTACCAATTCCCCAATAATGGCACCACCGGTTAAGTAACTTCCGAAAAGGTCGCTTAAGCGGCGGGAAAAATGATGTGCCGTGGTGACCCAGAAGGTATAACTGATCAGTCTTCCAAATAAAAAAGATATAGCAATAATTTTGATGTCTGCGTTGGCCAGACCCGCTATAATGTACACCTGATTAGAAGGCAAAGGGAAAAACGCATACAGCAAAAGAAGCGGCAGCGTAATGTGATGATGGGTGTGAAAAAATTTTCCTATTATATTGTAGTTTTCCCTTGTTTCTTTGGGAAGGAGCGGTCGGAAATGGTATCGTGCTATGTATGCAAGGACAATCCTTCCCGAGGTGGCCGCAACCGCACCAGTGACGACGGTCGGAAACAGTGGCAAACGGAAGGTGGCGTAAAAAAATGCAAGCACCACCCACGTGGGCGGCATAAATGCCGGGATCACATTGATACCAAAAATAAGGATAGCTAGGTAAATGAGAAGAGGATCAATCATATAGAGTTTCTTCTATCATAAACTACACCCATGTCATTTCCAAGTCATCGATGCAAGACCTAAAAAAACATATGCAAGATGCACTCGATAAAGAAAGAGCTACAAGAGAAGGAATGCTTGATTGGACTCCAGATACTTCAACGTCCGTTACCTGACGGATTTACTGTTGAGCTTGTGTGTATTTAGTGAGTCGGCTGGGATTCGAACCCAGAACCAATAGCTTAAAAGGCTACTGCTCTACCATTGAGCTACCGACCCATTCTGGGACGAAACCTTACGGTTTCTTCCCAACGATTTTCCCTAATAAGTATCGCGAGCTATTCTCTCTCGCACCGCACGCTCGCGACAGATTAATAGTCTAGATTATAGCAAATTTTTAGCTATTCTGTCACATTTTTAATGTGATTAAAATATTTGATGGTTTCGTCTATTTCCAACTCGATACCGATCACATCAATCCGTAAACTTTCTGGAAACTCGGGATGAAGAAGTTTGTAGTACTGGGCAGTTTGGACAACTTCTGCAAGTTTTCTTGGGGTCACGGCTTCCTCAGGTGTTCCAAACGTGCGACCGATACGGGTTTTCACTTCCACAAACACGAGTGTTTTTCCCTCCAGCGCAATAATATCGAGCTCTCCGTAGCGACCTTTGAAGTTTCGGCCAATGATGCGAAAACCGTGGCGCTTGAGGTAATCGGCGGCTAAATCTTCTCCTTTTTTACCCAGCAGCTGGCGAAGGAGTGCTGACTGCTTCATTGATTCTCGTGGCTTCTTTCCCCTTTTTATCTCGGAGATAATAGAGTTTTGCTCGTCGTACGTCTCCCAATTTTTTCACTTCGAGTTTTTTGATCCAAGGGGATACAAGGGGAAAAATACGCTCAACCCCGACTGCTCCCGCGCCAATCCGGCGCACCGTAAACATCGTGTTCACAGCACTTCCCCGAATAGCAATCACAATGCCTTCGAATACTTGAATACGCTCATGAATTTCCTCGTGAACCTCTCGCTTCGTCTTGCCGGAAACTTTTTCTTTCTCAATGAGTTTGTAGTGCACGCGGACCGTATCACCCGCATGAAATGATACATTTTCCGTATCTGATTTCCACACTGCCCTGTTTGCCATAGGACTTTATTGTATCATTTAGCCACGCTTGACACAAGCGTCGATGTATTCCAAAAAGAGAGGGTGCGGCCGAAGCGGCCGAGAGCGGTACTCTGGATGATATTGCGTCCCCAAAAAGAATGGGTGAACAAACTTGGGAAGCTCAATAATTTCGACGAGATTTTCCACAACCGATCTACCAGAGAGCACCATACCACCTTCTTCAAACTGCTTGGCATATGCGTTATTAAACTCGTAGCGGTGACGGTGCCTCTCGCCGACTATCTTATCTTTGGCATCGTCGTACGCATGATGTTTTGTGTAACTTTCGTCAGCAATGGAGCCATTTTTGACTCGGCATTCCCAGCGCCCTAGCCGCATGGTGCCTCCATACGCGCGACGTTTCAAAATCTCTTCTTGTCCAGTGATCATGTGAATGACAGGGTGGGCAGTATCTGCATCGCACTCCAGAGTATGGGCACCTGGTAATCCCAATACGTTTCGGGCATACTCAACCACGGCAAGCTGCATCCCATAACAAAGACCAAGATAAGGAATCTTATTGACCCGGGCATAGTTGATAGCCAAAATTTTTCCTTCTACTCCCCTGGGCCCCCAACCGATAGGAACGATGATCCCTTCAGCATCATTGAGATCCTTAAGGTCTCCTTTTTCCAGTTTTTCTGCCTGAATCCATTTGACGCTCGCACTCACTCCTTGTGCCCAACTGGCGTGATCAATGGCATCCATGAGAGCGGCATAACTATCGCGAAGCTGATATTCACCGGTTGCAAAATATTTTCCCACAATGGCGATGGTGATATGTTTCGCCTTTTTCGCTTTGATGGTATCAGTCATGTGCCCCCACGCAGAAAGAGTAAGCTTTTTGGGAGAAAGTTCCAAAAGTTCTAAAATCTTTTCACTAAATTTTTGTTTCTCCAAATATAACGGACTCTCATACGGGCTTTCTAAATCAACACTATCAATCACATGCTCAGGATCCACGTTACAAAACAGAGCAAATCGTGCGCGGCGCCTGCTATCCATCGGCTTTTCGCTGCGCGCAATGATAAAGTCCGGCTGAATACCCATAGAGTTGAGGGTTCTCACCGAAAGCTGTGTTGGCTTAGTTTTTGGTTCACCAAGATGCGACGGAGTAGGCAAGTAGCTCACATGGACATGCACGACGCTATTTTTTTTGTTTAACGAAAGGATACGGGAAGCTTCATAGTATAGCGCATTTTGGTACTCACCAGCGGTGCCCCCCAATTCGACAACCACAATATCCGCCTTCTCTTTTTCTCCTGCTTCCTTAATCCGTTTGATGATCTCGTCGGTGACATGGGGGATGGCCTCCACATCTTCGCCTTCATATTCAAAATTGCGCTCGCGGTCAATGACGGTTTTATATACCTGCCCCATGGTAACGAAGTTATGCCGATACATATTTTTACACAAAAACTTTTCATAGGTTCCCATGTCCATATCCGCTTCGGTCCCATCTTCGCAAAGATAGGGGTCACCGTGTTCGATGGGGTTAATAAGGCCGGCATCGATATTGAGGTAATTTTCACATTTGACGGGGGTAACACGGTATCCTCGGTTTTGAAGGAGGAGTGCAGTGGAGGCAGTGGTGACGCCCTTGCCAAGGCCTGAGATCACACCACCAGAAACAAATATAAATTTCGTGGGCATGATTAATACTACCAGAAATGGGAAAAAACGTCAATAATAAAAAGAGAAATGAAGGGGCCGAAATGGTTGCAGCAGTGCTGCTGAAAAACCAAATTCGGCCCCGAATGTCATGTGAAGACGAATCCTAGAGAAATTCAAGACCCAGCTCTGCGAGCCACTTACGGTAGTTTACCGTTGGTCGATCCATCACCATTTGAAGCTCTGCATCTAAATCGACGGTTAATTCCCACGGCCGCATCGACTCGACGACAAACTTGTCTTCCGCATTGATACGTTCTTCCAGATCGTACCAGATAGAATGCGGTTCATCGGTGCGAAAATCACGATACAGGAGCCGATAAAAACGACTCTTCAGCGGTGCAATCGGGTCTGTTCCCACGACGATGGTATACCTGCCAATTGAGCTCGTTTTTAGCAATCGCACGGCGTTTGGTCGCGCCCACATTTGATAGTGGACCGGTTCAAAGCCTCCTTGTTTGATTCGCTCTAGCGAAGAGGTGGTCTCGTTCACCGGTTGATCAATGACGTAATCGATGGTAAGGTACCCATCTTCAACTTTTACCGTTGCTTTCGGCGCCCGCGGATTAGACGGATGCCCTAAGCCAGTTGATTGATGGGTGAACGCAAAATGATAGTTATCTAATGCAGCTTCTACCATTCTGCCGATCCCTGCCTCCCAATTTTGCTGTGAGATTGGACAAAAGACAAAGGTCGGATCGTCCTCCTCTGGAATTTCGATGACTGGAAAAATCGGGTTGTCCGAAAGACTCACCCATACCAGACCTCCTCGGACAACTGTCGGAAAGGTTTTTATTTGCCATATGTCTCCTTCCGGCAATTTGTGACCTTCAATCTCCAGCGCTGGTATTGCTCCAACTTTTCCGTCGTATCTCCAGTCAAAACCGTGATAGCGGCAGATTACACCCGAACAGCTTTCGTTCACCCAACCTCGAGCCAATGATGTACTCCTGTGTGGACATGTACCGTTCATGGTCACGATTTCGCCGTTTAACCGAGCCACAACCAATCTTTGCCCGAGCAGCTCTACGCCGAGAGGCGCTTGACGACCCATCTCGTCGGTGCGTGCAGCATCAACTTCTGCTACGGTAGCCACTGGGTGATAGAATATTCTCCAGCCCTCAAGGTACTTCTGCTCGCGTGCTGCTTGTTCAAGCAGTGCTAAACCATTCGGAGTCATTTGACATTTGCCTTTCTGATTTATGCAATCAACTATTCCTGCCAGAAGGGTTGCCCCAATGCTGCAGGAGATCGAAACCGCTTTTTTCCCAGTGATACTGCGATCAAAACGATAAGAGTTGCGGCGTATGGCAGCATCCCTAACATTGCCGGCGGAATGGAAACATTGCTGGTCTGCAATCGAAACTGAAGCGCACTGATTGCGCCAAACAGCAACGCTCCGCCTGCGGCGCGAATCGGGTGCCAACCGGAAAAAACAACGAGCGCCACTGCTATCCAACCCCTTCCTCCAGTGAGGTTTTCCGTCCACCCGGGACTGTAAGCCAGAGACAGATGCGCGCCGGCCATTCCGATGAGTGCTCCCCCGATGATGGTCGCCAAGTATTGAGTTTTAAGAACTCCCACACCCAACGCACTGGCAGCTTTTGGGTTTTCTCCACAGGCCCGCAAGTTTAGTCCACGAACCGTCCGGAACAAAAACCACCAGACGATTCCGACTAATACCACCGTCGTGTAGGTCAGGAAATCGTGTGAGAAAAACAACGACCCCAAACCTACGTTTGATACACCGGGTATTGCCAAACGCTCAAATCTCGGTCCATTGAGTCCGACAAGAGCAGAACCATTCGGTCCCAACCGTTGGCCCAAAAAACTAGCTAACCCTGTTCCGAAGATACTGATTGCGAGCCCCGAGACGACCTGATTTCTTCGGAAGAAAAGACTCAGCAATGCATGCACAGCAGCAAGCCCAGCACCGGTCAAAACTGCGGCCACTAGTCCGACACATGCCAAACCGCTCCAGTGGTCAGCTGCAAAACCAATGGTGGCACTAGCAAGCATCACCCCCTCTATGAGGAGACACATAACGCCTGCTCGCTCGGTGAGAATTCCGCCGAGAGTGGCCAAAATCAACGAAGTGCCAGCGCGAAGGGTCAGTGTAAGCAGAGAAATTATTGCCGGATCCATGCTCCCTCCTCTCTTTTAGGCAAGCGTAAACGCGGAAAAGTCAGTTTGTAGCGGATAAAAAATTCCCCCGCCAAGACTGACAGAAACAACGCTCCTTGAAGGAGCACCGCTACAGCAGCCGGCAACTTCATTGTGAGCTGTAGCTGATCTCCGCCGACCAGAAGCCCCGCAAGGAGCACGGAAACGATAACGGTTCGGATCGGACCCAACCGAGCCAGCACCACGATGATGATGGCCGTAAACCCATACCCAACGGTCAACCCTTTCTGCAGCCGATGTACAACTCCAGCCACTTCGACTGCCCCAGCGATACCTGCTAAGCCACCAGATATTGCGGCAACCACGAGGATCGTTTTGACGACGTTGATCCCCGCGTAACGTGCTGCTTTGGGATTATCCCCGACCACAGCCACTTCGTAACCCCAAGGGGTTTTGTTAAGGAGGAACGTTAACAGGAGCGCGATTCCTAGTGCAATGAAAATACCCGTGTGGAGCCGGCCGGAAAGCTTTGGTAGCCAAAACTCCTTGGCAATCATCGCCGTACCACCAAATCCAAATGCGCCAGGATCACTCCAGGGACCATAGTAGAGATGCTCAACGCCCAAAATTGCGATGTAGTTGAGCATGAGCGTCGTGAACACCTCGTTGATCCCGAGACGCACTTTCAAGAGCGCTGGAATTACTCCCCAAAGCGCTCCAGCGACAAACGCAGCAGTAAAAAATACGGGAAGCTTCAAAGCATCAGGGAGAGTTTCACCCCGATACAGTGCAACTCCTACTGCTGCAGCTGCCCCGATGAAAAGTTGGCCTTCTGCGCCAATATTATAGAACTTGGCTCTAAAAGCCAGAAGCACGGCAAACCCGGTGAGCATGAGAGGTATTGCCTTGACCAATGTTTCAGTCAACGCATATGTACTCCCAAACGCTCCACGGAACATGACGACGTACGTCTGAATTGGATTAGCTCCAACGAGCGAAAGCAGGATGCCAACAACGACAAGAACGAACAAAATGGACAGTGCAGTCACATACACTGTCCTTGCCAACGATTGTTCCAGCCGCTTCTCGACTTTCACCTTTTCCCTCCGTTCACTCCTGACATAAGGAGTCCTATATCTTCCCGACGAGTAGTACGTGGATCAACAATGTCAACAATGTTCCCGCCGTGGAGAACCGCTATTCTATCCGCAATCGCCAACAGTTCATCGAGGTCTTCAGAGATCAGAAGAATTGCAACCCCTGCATTTCGCATTTCCTCGAGTTTTTGGTGAACCATTGCCGTCGTTGCTAGATCTAACCCCTGCGTGGGATTAGCCGCAATCAGTATTTCCGGATTCTCCGCTGTTTCGCGTGCCACGATCACCTTTTGCCGATTCCCTCCAGAGAGGTATTCAATCGGCATATTGGGCCGCGGAGCTTTGATGCGAAAATCGGCGATGAGTTTGGCTGCAATCTCCCGTAACTTTGCCTGTCGTAGGAGGATTCCCCAGGTTATAGGCGGATGCGAATACTGCCGCAAAACGAGGTTATGCTCGACGCTCATGGTTGGCGCCAAACCCGTTCCGATTCGATCTTCAGGAATAAACCGCACGCGTCCATTTTGACCATAACCACGTTCCCGAGTTTCGACGCCGCGGAAAGACAACTTCCCCGCTGTCAATGGTCGCAGGCCAGCGATTGCTTCAGCCAGCTCCCGTTGACCATTACCTGCAACTCCGGCCACTCCCAGAATTTCGCCCGCTCTTAGCGAGAGCGTAACATCCGCATACTCCAACCGCAGAATTTCCTCTCCAGGAGAAGATGACAGATATCGTTGACTTAAAACTTGCTCGTCTCCTACCATCAACCCAGCAAGTTTCTCTAATGAAATCTGCGTCTTTTCCAATGTTGCCGCAACTTTACCGGATCGCAGTACCGTGACACAATCGGCAAATTTCACCACTTCGGCAAGCTTGTGGGTGATGAAAATTATCGCTTTACCCTCACGAGCTAGATGTCGAAGTGTTGTCCCAAGTTGGTCGACTTCCTGGGGCGTGAGCACGGATGTGGGCTCATCAAGGATGAAAACCTTTGCTCCTCGATGCAGCATGCGTAGTATTTCTACGCGCTGCTTTTCGCCGACTGACAAGTCAGAAACTCGCGCCTCCGGATTCACCTGCAAACCATAGCGCTTGGATAGTGTTTCGATTTCCCTCTTCAGTTCGACCCGACGCTGTTTGCCGCCAGACCGAACTCCGACGAGGAAGTTTTCCATTACGGTAAAAGCATCTACCAGCATAAAATGCTGATAGATCATGCCGATTCCGCAAGCTATGGCATCAACCGGGGCATTAAAGCGGACAGTCTTGCCGTCCACAATAATCTCGCCGCTATCAGGATGCGTAAGCCCGGAAAGGATGCTCATGAGCGTGCTTTTACCCGCGCCGTTCTCCCCCAGGATTGCGTGTATTTCACCGGCTTCAAAAGCAAGTGAGATACCATCATTAGCAACAACCCCAGGAAAACGCTTGGTAATTCCCACTAGCTCCACGACCGTCATGGTGTTACCTTTCTACTCACCAGACTTATGTAGACAGTAAAGAGGCCGAAGCTTGATCATTGAGATCAGAGACATCGGCCTCCCACACCTTAACTGCGATTACTTCTTAGGCAGCGTCGCCTCCACTCCCTTGACGAACCAATCAATGGCCTGCATGTCTTGATCCGTCATGGAAACGCCATCCTTGACACGGAGCTTTCCGGCCTGATCAGACAGCGGCCCGGTCATGGGATTCCACCCGGCAACGATCTTTTGTTGCCATTTGCCGACAAGGTCTTGAACATCTTTCGGCACAAGTGGGCTGTACGGACCTAATTCGACGACACCATCCTTCATGCCGCCCCAGTACGACTCGCTCGCAAACGTCCCGTCACGGACAGACTCAGCGATGCGTTCGTATACGGGACCCCAGTGCCACCTCGCACTCGTCAGCACTGATTTGCCGACGAACGACGTATCAGAGTGGAACCCAATTGAATAGATTCCGTGCTCCTCAGCTACCTGCTCGACAGTCGGGCTATCCTGGTACTTACACAGGACATCAGCCCCGGCCGTAACCAGCGCTTCGGCGGCTTCCCGTTCTTTCGGTGGGTCAAACCAGGTCTGCGTCCACACCACCTTCACTACTGCGCCTGGATTCACCGCTTGAACCCCCAAAGCAAAGGCGTTGAGTTCCAGAATCACCAGAGGCAATGGGAAGGATGCCGCGCAGCCGATGATGTTCGTCTTGGTCATCTTGCCAGCGACAAGTCCGGTGAGATACCGAACTTCCTGCATCTTGGCAAAGACCGTTGACAGATTCTTCGCGGTCTTGTACCCAGAATTATGCACGAACTTCGTTTCCGGAAACGCGGCAGCGGCGGCCACAGTAGCATCCATGAACCCAAAGGACGTCGACAGGATCAGGTCGTAACCTTGCGAAGCAAGATCACGCATCACCCGCTCGGCATCTACCTCGGCAACGTTTTCAACAGAGAACGTCTCCACTTTGTCGCCAAGTTGCTCCTTGATATACTGCAATCCGCGGAACTGTTCGAAATTCCAGCCTTTGTCCTCGGGCGTGCCAACCAAAATCTCTGCGACGCGGAGTGTCTTATCCGCCTTTGCAGCGACTACCCATGTGGGCGACAGCCCATAGGCCAGAACCGCACCGACACCACCCATTGCTGAGGACTTCAAAAAATCGCGGCGAGATACACCTTTTTTAGCCATGCTGATCTCCTCTTGACTTATTGACTTAACTCCGATTTGCGAAACCCAGCTCTTTATGAACTGCTCTCACTGTTTTTTCACAGTCGCCTTTGAACTCCTCAAGCTCAAAGATTCTAAAGAACAGCAGGAGGGTAAACCGCGCAACCTTGCGCAGCTTAATTCCCTGCTGTTCTATTTTTTCGTCTTCACATGTTAAGGTGCAAAATGCAGGGGTCGCATCAATCAGCACGCATATTTGCGCTGTTGATACGCCGCTGCCCAATAAAAAACCCCGTAATGCGGGGCAAAGAATAAAAAAACAAAAAATTGAGATTTCTCTCTTTTGTATCCATGGTTTTTTCTTGACCTCGGGATACCGAGGGTATTACGCTGTATGATCCTAGAGTAAATGAACAAAGATGCTTTGTCAATCCGCTCAAACTGTATCAACGTTAGAGCGATTCGGGGATCGGTTTCCACCCTCCACCCGTAGTTGGTTCAAACACCGGAATGGTACCAAGAGACACCACATCGTCAAGATGTACCCCTAAAGCTCTGGCACGGGCTTCCCACTGGTGTCCTTCTTTCAAAATCGGTGCCCATATGACCTGGGCTGCTCCGGCATCCATAAGTAACTCATGAGACGCTCCCATACTTTCCCCGGTATTCACTGCGTCATCAACTAATGCGATGGAATTGCCATCGACGCGTTCAACAATATACGGATCGAGGTACACGTTCTTTTGTGCTGCAGAGGTAATTGAGCTCACTGGTCGGGACAGGTCGTCAACGTACCAAAGTTTCGGTGAATTATCTATAGGAATGTAGTGTGGTAAGTCGAGTTGTTCCGCCACCCGTTGTGCCGGACCATATCCTAACTTTGCAATACCGGCAACTCCTTGTATCTTTCCTTTCAAAAAAGCGTGATTCCGAAGTCGCATCGCTAGTCGTTCTGATAGCATGCGAAGAATCTCGTTGTCCACTTGACTCGTCATCAATAATGCTATGCCGATATTGTACTCCGGCAAATCCCGCAACGGCAAACGTAACCACCCGCCACCCCATAACTCCACCGGATAGAAATCGCGGTACATACCGTCTTCGGCAATAGCAGGCGTATCATAAGAAAACGTTACGTTATACTGTGGTAAAGACCTGTATCTGTCTATTGCCATCCGTCTCTGGTCATCGTCCGGATATACTCCGGGTACTTCTTTTGAACCTGTCATATATGTTCCTTTCTACCACGGGAGTGGCAAACCAATACGTTCAAAAAAGTCTCGATCCTGCATAACTTCTGCCGTTGCCCCCGAGCGAACAAGTCTCCCATAATCCATCACTAACACGTTATTCGTAGCACGCGCAATGAGAGGCCAATCATGAG
>Ga0209515_10001750_pt1 | contig 35205 bp, 29 predicted proteins | sample Subgroupgradi54m_FD_187454 | JGI IMG/M metagenome (GOLD analysis project Ga0209515, IMG submission 187454) | Subsurface groundwater microbial communities from S. Glens Falls, New York, USA - GMW60B uncontaminated upgradient, 5.4 m (SPAdes)... ... | reverse complement strand
GCCGAGCGGAAGGTGATGTCGTAGGCCTGCCACTGTCCGTGGGGCCGGTTCACGTTCGCGCTCGGGGAATAATCATCCACGATGGCGCCCATGTCATGGGTGCCGGGAATGGTGTTCTTGTCCTGGGTGAAGGCGCGGATCTGCATCTCGTAGCGGCTCTGGATGTAGACGCCGCTGTTGTAATAGCCGGGCTTGACCGGGGACTCGTCGATGGCGTCCGAGCCGTTGGGGTTTTCCGTGGCGTCGAACTCGCCCATGCCGGTGAACTCGACGTGGATCTGCACGTCGCCGTGGGTGGCGATTTCCTGGACGTCGTCATAACCCCAAAGGGTGTTGCAGCAGGATTGCAGGGTGACCCGGGCCGTATCGCCCGGGTATTGCGGATCCTTGGCGATCTTGAAGGTGTTCTTGGCGGCGGTGTATTTGGCCAGCTCGGCTGCGGGGACGGCCGGGGTCCAGTCCTTCCATTTTGTCGATAGCTCGGCCTGGGCCGCGGTCTTGCCTTTGGATCCGTCGAAGAGGGTGACGGCGCCGTAGATGGGCGGGGCGCCCACATCCAGCTTGCGGGCCGGGTAGTCCAGCACGATATCGCCGAGATCGGCGTTGTCGGCGGCGAAGGCGACGGATTTCTTCACCAGGCGATCGGCGGTAACATCCAAGGTACCGGAGGCGGCCTTGGCGAGGGCGCGGGCGGAATGGACCGTGCGGGATTCCATATCCCCTGTCCATTGCAGGCTGGTGGAGCCGTTGGGCCCATTGAGGGTAAGGAGGCGCTTCACCCAGGATCGGCCCGAGACGGTGATGCGCGCGAAACCGGAGAAGCCGCCGCCGTTGCCATCAGAGCCGTGCGGCACGGAACCGTGAAGCTCGGGGGCGGGAAGGACCTGCAAACGGTTCCAGCCCGTCCGCGCCAGCGGATAGGCGCGGGAGGACAGGCTTTGGCCCGACAATCCGAACAACTCCACGGAGGCGACTTCGCCCGTTCGCGCGGCCTGGACATAGAGCATGCCGTCGCGGAAATACGGAGCGGCGAGTATTCCCTGGAATGCCCCTGCGATCCCGGTCGCGCCTTGCAAGTTGAAACGGCCATCGGCATCCGTATTCGTCTTGAGGCCCATGCCGGGTATCTCGATAAGGGCGCCCACCACGGGCTTCATGCCCACTTTGTCGAGCACGCGTCCCTTGAGATTATAAGTCTGTGCGATCGCGACCGAACCCAAGAGCCAGGCCAGCGAAAGCGTTTTGAACCAAAGCGTAGACCGAACCGGAAACCGAACCATAGACCCCACCTTATTTTGGATACCGTCCGCCGCGACTCCCTACCGGCGCATGCGGACATGGGGAAAAATATCTCTCCGCCCCACGCTTCCGGCCGCTTTTCCACCCGGAGGAAAGTCTTCCGCTTTCAAATTGAAACCGCTGCAAAAGTCGCAGCGGATTTCAGGCCTTGTCCAGACTTCAACGCGCCGCCTCCGGACGCACCGCGCCGCAACCTTCGCTACCGCAAAGGGCCTGAAAGCCCGCCGCCCCGGGCCTTCCGGACCACCAGCGCCCGTCGGCCAGGCGCCCGAAAACCGTCCGCGCCGTCCTTGATTGCGAAGCGCCGTCGTTGCGCAAACTTTTTCCAATCCCGCCGGTCCCGCCGCGCGCATCCATGCGCCCCGGCACCGCCGTAAGCATGGTCGTGGCCGGGCCCGTGCGCGCATAGATGCGTACGTAATCGATTTCATATACGCCGGGCCAAGGCGTGGCGCCGTCCGGAATGCCGATCCAGGAATCCCCGCCCACCATCAATTCCATCGCCCAGCACATCTCCATGCGCGTCTGGGAAGCCATGGTCTTGTCGCGCACCTTGATCACGCCGTCCACGGAGAAGATCAATTCATCCGCGTTCCACTCCGTGCCCAGGGTATGGTATTCCGTGTCCAGGTTGGTCCCGTTCCAACCGCCGCCCGCCTCTCCGCCGCCGGCATGCAGATACCAATACGGATGCTGCGGCTCCTCCCCGCGCGTCTCGATGATGTCGAGCCAGGGCGGATAGCTCCCGTCGGATTTGGTGCCCGTCATCTTGGCGGAAAAGCCTTTGCCGTTGGGCACCTTGATGCGGGCCTCCATGTAGCCGTACATCTGTTTGAACTTGCCCTTGTTGGTGATGGCCGCGCCCGCGTACGTCTTTCCTTGGCCCGCGCGCTTTTCGCCCACCAGCTTGAGGCTGCCGTCGCTGATGCGGACATTGGCCGGATCCGGCCAGCTGCCGGGACCGGTGGCGCCCAGGGCGTAGCCGTTGCCCCACTTGGAAGCGTCCAACGTCGCGCCTTCGAATTCGTCCGCGAAGGTGAGTTTCCACGCGGAGTGGGCCGGAGGATCGGCGAGAGCCGGAGCGGGGCGAAGCCCATGCAGTACCAGACCGAAGCCGACCCCGAGGATCAGCCTCGGGACGGACCTCGGAAGGCCGGAACGCTTTCGTTCCAGCGCACCCGGGAAGGCGAGAAGGGTATTCATGCAGAGATCCTTTGCGAAAAAATCCAATGATCATTCATCTTGATGGAACCCAAGGAACCGCGGGATATCCCGGCGGACCCCACGAAATCCTAGGGTATCCAGGGCAGTGTGATCGAGGCCTTCCCCGCCCCGTCTTCCGCCATCATCCGGTACATGCCCGCGGGAATCCGGTTGCCGCCGGCGTCCCTTCCGTTCCAGACCCACTCGCGGGATGCCGCCGCTGAGGCCGCAGGATCTGATCCAAAGGCCCCGGAGGCTGCGGACGCTGAAGCCGCGCTTGCCGACGTCGCCGGCGCGGAAACCCACAAGGTGCGACCACGCGCGTCCAGAAGGCTCACCCGCGCATCCGGTCCGAAGCCGCCCAGGCTCACGCGCACGGACGATCCGATTCGATCCAGACGTAACCTGCCGGTTTCCCTGGCGAACCCATGCCCTATGATGCCGACCTGGGCGGCCGGCCCGTCGTCCAGTTGCCGCAGGAACGCGACCAGTTGTTCTTTCTGGGCGGAAGTGAGCTGCGAGGTCTTGCCGTGCTTGTCCCCGGCATTGGCCGTGGTGATCACGTCCATCAGGGTGGGCGCGGTGCCGTCGTGCAGATAGGGCGGGGTTTCCCAGACGCCTTTGAGGGTGGGCGTATCGAAGCCGAGCAAGGTGTCGGCAAGCCGGTGCCCGGCGGAAGGCGACAGGGTGCCCACGTCGTGGACCAGGAAGCCTTGGGGCGTGAGGAAATCCCCGGGAGGCAAAGTGCCCGTGCGGCCGTCCGCGGTGAGTTTGGCGGCTGGGCCGGAGAGATGGCTGTCCGTATACAGGGGCGGGACGTGGCAGCGGGCGCAGCCGGCCTCGGCGCTGTTGAAAATGGCCTCCCCGGCGACGGCGTCCGCGGTCATGGTACCATCCGCGTTACGGTAGGGGCTGGCGTCCACCTGCACCAGGCTGCTCACATAGGCGGCCAGGGCGTCCAACTCGGGAGAGAGCCCGGCCTTCTTGTCCCCCAGGGTCAGCTTGCGCGTGCCCGCCTGGAAGTCCGCGTCCTTCATGAAGCCCTTGCCGCCGAAGGGGCCGCGGATGTCGTTCTCGAAGTCCTGGATTTCGTCGAAGTTGGCGCTCCAATGCACGGGACCGTGGCCGGTGCCCGCGCGGCCCAGCATGGTGGTGGTGCGGCGCAGGCCTTCCCCGCGGTCGGAGAAGTCCCACACGCGCAAATCCGAGGCGCCGTCCAGATGGCATACCGCGCAGCTGATGTAGCCGTTGAAACTCATCTGCGAATCCGCCGCGTTGTAGAACAGCCGCTTGCCCTTGAGGATCTGGGGCGCGAGCGCGTCCGCGGACACGGTGGCGATTTGGCCCAGGGGGCGAGAGACCACGGAATCCTTGTCGATGGCGTCGGCTTCGTTGTAAGGGGACACGTCCCAGATGGAGACCGAGCGGCCCATGAAGGCGTGCACGTAGAGCGTCTTGGTGCGCGCGTCCAGGGCCAGGCCGATGGGGGCCAGGCCCACGGCTTTGTTGCGTTCCAGAACCGCGCCCGCATTGTAGGGATCGCGGGTGTGCACGGAATTCGATCCCTCCAGGCTGGTGAAGATGAGATCGCCCAGGCGGCTGTATACGCTGGCGGAGGCCAGTGAGGCGTTGTCGAAATCGTTGCGATCGTCCGGGCTCTCCGTGTTCGCGTCCAGGTCCAGGAAAGCCAAAGTGGTGCGCACGGTGTTCTCGGCGATGAGATCGACGCCGCTCACGAAGCGTCCGCGCCGGGTGTTGGCCTTGGTCGCCGTGATCACGGCCTTGCCGCCGTTGGGCGAAATGACGATGGAGGACAAATCGTTGAGGATGCCCGCGCCGCCGGTCTCGGTATCCGGATTGAGGCTCGGCGTCAAGGTGAAGGTGCGGACCTTGGCGAAGGAGACGCCGTCCACTTCATAAACCTCGGCGTCGGAAATGCCGGAGATGAAGCGCGTGATCAGGATGCGCTTGCCGTCCCCGCTCACCGCGAGGGCCCGCGGGGTGGGGCCTAGATCGATCTGGGCCGCGACGCTGCGTGCGATCGGATCCAGGCGCGCAAGCTTACCGGATCCGTCCAAGGACAGATAGACGGCGGTGCCGGCGGGATTGAAGACGATGCCGTGGGGCCGCGATCCGTACGGCAGCGGAATGGTCGCCAGTACATGCCCGTCGACGCCCGACAGCACGGATACGGTGGCGGAACCGCGGTTGGCCACCCAGATGGAACCATCGGGAGCCTGGGCCAGGGTCTGGGGGGAAACGCCCGTGGCGATCTCGAAGAGCATGGTCTTGGCCTTGGCGTCCAGGGCGGATACCGATCCGTTGTCGGGATTGACGCACCATACGCGGCCGCGCGCCGTATCCAGGAGGATGGAAGAGGAATGCGTGGGAGCAACGGCGGTGGGCCGCGTATGCACCGTGATCGGGAGGAAGCGGTTCACGTAGACGCCGCTCTCGTTCTTGACGTAGATGCTGGCGCGGTAATGCCCGGGCAGGCCGTAATGGTAAATGGCTTCCGGGGAAGGGCCGTAGGCCCCGGCAGAGCTGCTGTCGCCGAAGCGCCAGCGATAGCTTACGGCGAGGTTTTCATCGTCCATGGCCGCGACGGAGAAACGCACTTCGTCCCCGACGAAGATTTCCGCCGGAGACGCGGTGGGCTCCTTGGTGATGACCGGCGCCGCGAGGACGGGCCGCGCCACCCAGGTCCCCATCAGAATCGCAAGGAAAAATGCGGAAAGGCTTTTCAATTGCGACGGCCCACGAAAATGGCGCTCGATAGGGTCACGGCTCCGGCTTCCAGGCGGGCGCGGTAATAGCCCCGGCCCAGCTTCGCGGTCGCGCCTTCATCCAAGGTCCATCCTTGCGCCAACGCGTCCGTCTCCACCGGTACGCTCAGGCGCGCGCGGCCGGAGAGATCGGCCAGGACGATGCGGCCGCTGCGGGGCATGTTGCGGGGAGCGTCCCCCACCAGCTTGAAGACCAGGTCGCCGAATCGGCTCTCGCCCGTCAGGCGCGCGCGCGGCTTCCATGCCGCAACCTGCGCGTTACCCACCGAGTTGATCCAGGCGCCCCCGTCCACTGTCGATCCTGTGGAGAAGCGGAAGCCGAATTCGTCCTTGTTCGCGTTGCCGGTCCAATCCTTGACCGAGCCCGCCTTGACCACCACTTCATAGGTGGTGTTGGCCAGCAGGGGCTGATCGGGAGTGAAGTTCACCACGCCCATGGAATGCCCGTACACGCCGGAGATGGCGGTCGTGGAGCCTTTGGCCCGCACGGTGATGTTGTCGGAGTTGAGGGTGCGGTTGTCCACTTCCTCGTCGAAGGCGATGCCGATGCGCGAGGTCACGGCCTGGCGCGGCTGCCCATTGGACGGGTTCACGAACATGACGGAGGGTGGGATGCTGTCCGGGCGCTCCTGGTGCACGAACAGGTCCGACTCGTTGTTCGTCCCGTTCATGCCGTCCCGGCCCGCGTCCCCGATCCACAGCATGTTGCCGATGGGATAGCAGTAGCGCGAGGTGTTCTTGTTGGGGATGGTCGCGGTCAGCACCACCTTGCGGGCCTTGATGTCGTACTTGATGAACTCGCCGTTGTTGATCTTGCCGCCGAACATGAACCCGTTCTGGAAGCCGGCGTAGTCGCCCATGCCCGGGACCACTTCGCTCCACTCCATGCTGATGGCGGTGGGATCGCTGATGTCGAAGAAGCCCACCTCGCCCAGGTTCTGCGGGCCGCTGGTGACCAGGTACTTGCCGTACATCTGCGAGGTGTACATTCCGGGGCCGGTCTTGACCGCGTCCAGCAGCTTGGGGTTTTCCGGATCGGAAAGATCCCAGGTGGACACGCCGCTGTACTCATCGCCGCTGGTGACGATGAGGATGTTGCCCACCACTTGCGTGCTGCCGGTGGTGAACCCGAGGATCCCCTGCACGCCCACCTGTTTGACGATCTGGCCCTTGCCCAGGCCGGAATAATCGACGATGTACAAGGGCGAGCTTTGCTTATTGGGGTCGTCATAGCTGCGCGTGCTGTAGAAGTAGGGCCATTGGAAGGCGGGCCAGACGCTGCCGTAGAATCCCGCGTTGCTCCCCACCACCTTGGGGTTGGCCGGATCCTTGAAATCCAGGAGGGTGCCGCCGTCCATGACCATGGTGCCGGCGGTGGGCGTGGTATGGTCGTCCCCCTGGCCGCTGAAGGTGAAGGTCTTGATGGTCTTGGGCGCCTTGGGATCGGCGAGATCGAGAACGTCCGCGCGGTTGCAGCGGTTGCTGAAAATCATCAGATAGCCCTGGAACATCATGCCGCGCGGCACGCGCTCCGTGAGGCCCTTGAATTGCCAGATGCGCTTGCCCACTTCGGCGGGCGTGAACGTGACCTTGGGAATCCCTCCGCCCAGGGTCTGGGCCGCGACGGGGACGGGCGCCGGCAAGGCGCAAAGAGCTAAGGCCAGGGCCGCCGCCGGAGCGGCTTTCATCCAGTGTCCAAGCATCCGCATGCTCCTTCTTGGGAAGGCATGGATCGGCTGACGCAGCCGCTCCGGAAAGCGCCTTCCTTAATTACACTCCCTGGTGATCGCGTGGGTCCAGAGTTTCCCCCTTCCGGACCGACTGTCGTGACGCTTCCAACGGCATCGTGACGTTTTTTAAGGTATGCGGACGGCGGGGTTGTGCCCGGGCGTTTAGCCCCCGCCGCTTCCTTTCCGCTTTCGAAAGGAAAAGGGGGTCGGCAAACATTCAGGACCTCCAAAAACCCTGGCCCGAAAACGCGGAATTCCAGGCCCGGGGCCAGGATTCCGTCAATTGGGGCGCGATCCGCGGCGGATGGAAACCGGCGCGGAATAGCGTATCCTGCAAGTTACGTCAGGGAAGGCCGGAAGGGATAGGCAGGGCGGGGAAAGGATCGGAACCAATGGCCCCGGAGCGGAGGCCCGGGCGGTGGCGTCCAGGCGCTGGTACGGAGGGCGCTCAAGCGCGCCGGCGGAATACGCTCAGGCGCTCCACGGCCAAGGCCAGGGTCGCTTCCTGCTTGCAGAAGCAGAAGCGCAGCTTATGAGCGACGCCGGCGCGGACCGCCGCGGCGCCTTTGCCGGAAGCCATGGTCTTGACCTTGTAGAAGGAGCTACCGGGCACGGAAGCCACCTTCACCTCGGACACCAGGTAACGCGCGAGTTCCGTATCGTCCTGGAAATTCCGGGCGCCTCCGGATCCCTTCAGCAAAGATCCCTTGATCAGATCCGCCACGTCCGCCATCACGTAATAGGCGCCGCGGGGCAGATGGCAGCGGAAGCCGGCTGCTTCCAGGCCTTTGACCAGGAAGTCCCGCCGTTGCAGGTAATGCGCCGACAGATCCCTGTAGAACTCCGGTCCCAGGCCCAACGCCCCGCGCACGGCCTCCTGCAGCGGCGTGGCCGCGCACACGGTCATAAAGTCGTGCACCTTGCGGAGGTTGTTGGTGATCTTCTCGTGGGCCACGGCCCAGCCCACGCGCCAGCCCGTGATGCCGTAGGTCTTGGACGCGCTGCCGATGGTGACGGTGCGGTCCTCGAGCCCGGGAAGCGATGCCGGGCTCACATGCACGGCCCCGTCATAGAGGATGTGTTCGTAGATCTCGTCCGAGAACACCAGCACGCCCCACTTCTGGCACAGCTTCGCGATCAGGGCGAGCTCTTCGCGGGTGAACACCTTGCCCGTGGGGTTGTGCGGAGTGTTGATGACGATGGCCGCAGTGCGCTTGTTGAAGGCCCGTGCCAATTCCTTTTCGTCGATGGACCAGTCCGGCTCGCGCAGGGTTACGTACACGGGCTTGGCCCCGCAGAGATAGGCGTCCGGATGGTAGTTCTCGTAGAAGGGCTGGAAGAGGATGACTTCCTTGCCGGGATCCAGGTTGGACATAAACGCGCAGATCATGGCCTCGGTCGCGCCGCAAGTAACCGTGACGTTACGGTCCGCGTCCGCGGCGATGCCGTTGTATTCGCCCATCTTCTTGGCGATGGCCTGGCGCAGCGCGGGCATGCCCCAGGTGACGGAATACTGGTTGTAATCCTGATCGACCGCCTTGCGGGCGAGATCCTTGAGCGCCTCTTCGCACGGGAAGTCCGGGAAGCCCTGGGCCAGGTTCACGGCCCCATGGACATTGGCGAGGCGCGTCTGCTCGCGGATGACGGACTCAGTGAAGTCGCGCAGGCGCAGGGCGGGAGTGATCCCGGGCGCGATTTTGGTCTTGGGAGCGGTCTTGGGAGAAGACTTGGACTTGGACGCTTTGGATCGGGCGGGAGTCGGCATTCCCGAAATCTAACTAAACCGGCTCGGGCCTTCGCCCGACGCCGCGGGATCGGGCTTCGGCGCAACCCCGGGGTCAGCCCTCGAACCGTCCCCGCGGGTTCAGGCCTTGCCCGCGGCCTGCCTGCGCTCATGCTCGAACCACAGGCTGAATCCAAGGCGCACCTGTAGGCTGTCCACCTCGGGAAGGGCGCTTTCGTAATCCCACAGGCTCATGCGGATGTATTCGTGCTCGTCGGCCTTGCCGGTCTCTCCGCCTTCCAAGGCATGGAATTCCGCCGCGGGCAACTCCACGGTGCAGCCGAAAAAATGGATGGCCTCATCGTCCAGGCCCGGAGAGCTGTAAAGGGGCTTGTCGGCGAGGGCTACCATCTGGCCGCGCTGGGCATTCAGTCCGGTCTCCTCCCGCAATTCCTTCAGGGCCACGCCCACGGGATCGGCCACCTCCTCGTCCAACATGCCGGCGGGGAATTCCAGGGTCTCGCCCCCATGGCCGATGCGCCTTTGGCGCACCATCAGGAATTTCCTTTCGCCGCTGTCGCTGTCTTTGTTTACGACCACGGTGACGATGATGGCGGCATGGCCGCGGATAAGGGCGAAAGCGGGCAGAGGGCGGCCCCGGGGATCCTCCACGCGGGTGCGCAGGAATGCGAACAGCAGGGAGCCGTCGCCTTTGTGCAACTCTTGAAGGGTTTCAATGCTTCGGATGGCGCAGCCGTTGCGTGACACCGTCCGTTTCCAGGCCCGGTATTTCGGGGCCCGGCGCAGACTTTCCGATTCGCCCGCGACCGGATCCGTCGCCCCATCCATCTCAGGCTTATTTTCCAGGGCCGAATTCCATTCCCAACCCGATGCGGATCAGGGACTGCCCGGCATCGCCGATCATGAAGCAAGGGATGAAAGCGCCGTAGAAGCTCATGCCCGGCGACACCTTGAACACGGCCATGACGTCGCCGCCCACGTCCACGTAGTTGTTCACGATCTTGGCGTAGCCCAGATGCGGCCCGATGCGGATGCTGAACGCCTGATCGATGGCGGGCCGGAAGTAGAAGGCGAGATAACCGCCGAATTCATTGGCCGCCGCCCAGGTCTCGGTCTTGGCGTCGAAACGGGTATAGTTGAGGTGCAGGCCCATGTCCCACAGCGGCGTGGTCGAAACCACCGCGCCGAGCTCAACGCCTTTTCCCAAATTGTAATTCTCGTCGTAGATGTCGGCGCGCAGGCCTACATCCAGATCCATGGGCGCGGCCATGGTGGGAAGCGCGGCGACGCTCAGCAGGAATGAAAGGGCCGCCAGGCGACGGGCGATGATCATTTGTGACTCCTTGAAAGGTCCAAGCAACGAGAGGTTCCAAATATACTGCCGTAACCCCGCCGGAGCAAATGGGGCCTGACGGCGGATCCGTTACCCCGCATCCCGCGCCATGGTTTCCCGCACCACCATCTTCCCGTCGGCCCAGGGCCGCGCAACCGGCAAAACGCCCAAGGGAGGTAAACCTTTCAGCCGGTTCCCGCCCAATCGCGGGGTTTCAGAAAATAATCCGTCAAGCGCTCTTCCGGGCTGCCGGGCTCGGGCTGGAAACCGTAGACCCATTTCGCCAGCGGCGGCATGGACATCAGGATCGACTCCGTGCGTCCGCCGGATTGCAGGCCGAACAGGGTGCCGCGATCCCAGAGCAGGTTGAACTCCACGTAACGCGAACGGCGATAAAGCTGGAAGTCCCTCTGCCGTTCCGTGACCGCCTGGCCCCGGGCCGCCAGGAAAGGCCGGTAGAGATCCGGAAAGGCCAGGCCCAAGGCCTCGGTAAAGGCGAAATCCCCGGCGCGATCCCCTTGCAGATGGTCGAAGAACAGGCCCCCCACCCCGCGGGCCTCGCCGCGATGCTTGAGGATGAAATAATCGTCGCAGGCCCGCTTGTAGGCCGGGTAGTCACGGCCATGCGCGCCGCACAAATCCCGCAGGCCGCGATGGAACCCGACCACTCCCGCTTCCACCGGATAGTAAGGCGTCAAATCCATCCCGCCCCCGAACCACCACACATCGCCCGCCTCGAAGTAGCGGATGTTCATATGGACGGTGGGAACATGCGGGTTACGGGGGTGCATCACCAGGCTTACGCCGGTGGCGGTGAACGGAGTGCCGGAAGGGATCTTGAATTGCGTGGCCGCGGAAGGCGGAAGCGAGGTCCCCTCGATGGAGGAAAAACCCACGCCGCCTTTTTCCAGCAATGGCCCGTCCGCCCATACGCGGGTGAGGCCGCCGCCGCTTCCGGACGCATAGTTCCAGGCATCCTCGCGGTAGGGTTGATCCTCCTTGGACAGGAAGGCGCAGATATGGTCCTGCACGGCGCGGAAGGCCGTGATGACGGCATTCTTATGGGTGGTTTCGCGGCCTGGCATACGGGAGTCCAATCTAGGAATTTTTCTATTTTCAGACCCGTTCCCGAACGGAAGGCGGCAGGCATGGGCGGTTTTCTCTATTGGTGGCAGCATTTGCCGGAAAGCATGGATCCCGTACTGATCCATCTGGGTCCCTTGCGCGTCCAATGGTACGGCCTCATGTACATCATCGCCTTCACGGTGACTTATTTCCTGGCCCGCCGCCGCTGCCGCCTGGAAGCCCGCTTCCAACTTTACGATGAGGAATTCCTCAAGAACATCCTGACCTACGGATTCATCGGAGTCTTGGCGGGCGGACGCCTGGGCTACGTGCTCTTCTACAATCTCGGCTACTATCTGGGGCATCCCTGGGAGATCATCACGCCTTTCAGCTTCACCGGCGGCTTCCATTTCACCGGCATCTCGGGCATGTCCTACCACGGCGGCGTAACGGGCGCCATCCTCGGCAGCCTGTTCTTCTGCAAGCGCTTCAAGCAGGATTTCTGGAACATAGCCGATCTGTTCTTCCCCACCGCTCCACTCGGCTACACCTTCGGCCGCCTCGGCAACTTCATCAACGGCGAACTCTGGGGCCGCGTCACCCATTCGCCCATCGGCATGTACTTCCCGCTTGCGCCCGAAGGCGACGTGCTGCGCCACCCGTCCCAGCTTTACGAAGCCACCTTCGAAGGCCTCTTCCTGTTCTTCGCGCTGCTGTTCCTGCGCCGGCTGAAACTGCCCAAGGGCTCCACATCCGCGTTCTACATGTTCGGCTACGGCTTCGTGCGCTTCTTCATCGAGTTCTTCCGCGAACCGGATCGCCAGCTCGGTTTCGTCCTGTTCAACCGCTTCTCCCGCGGCCAGGAACTCTGCGGCCTGATGATGCTGATTGGGGTGGGCTTGTTCGCGTACTTGAAAATGAAGCAACCGCTGATCGGGCCGGACACCGCCGGATAGCCGCCACGTCGCGCGCCCATCCGGCCCAAGGCCGGAGCGCTTACCGATCAGGATTCCGGAATCGGAAAGAAGGTGATGAGGATGGTGAACGCCACCATCGCCCCGCCCATGATCGCGATGATCCATTCCCATCCGCCCATCGCGCCCCGACCCTCGTTCGCAGGTTCCATCGCCGCCAAATCCCTGGCCGCCATGGCGACCGGGATCAATGGCAGAAATGCCGACAAGGCGATCAGGCTCCAAGGTTCGGGAAGCCGGTACGTGATGGATATCAGGAAGAACAGGAACGCGGATACCGCCGGTTGCATCGCGGTCTTGCCGCCTTGCTTTTCCAAATCGTCCCGGATCAACCTGAAGAGCGGATAGATCCAGAAATAGCCGAACACGGTCCGCCAAATCGGAGAGATGTCCATGGCGTATTTGTCCCGGAAATATTTCCACTGCCGATAGATGAACAGGGCAGGATAGATCCCGAACGAACCTATCGACAGCGCGATGAACTTGCCTAAGGAATCCGGCGCGGGGATATAGCGGGGCCGCGTCTGCGCCGCCGGGCCGTTGTTCCAGGCCGCATTCATTTCCATTCGAACTCCTTCAGGGATGCGCCCCGGTGCGGGTGGGGCGTGCGGATCCCGGATCCAACATAAAGGGATCCCAAAAACAGGATCCCGGATCCAATTTAATTCCGGATCGCGTTCAGGAAGGTCCCGATCCTTCCTGCGTAAGACGTGCCGTCGAAGACTAAGCCCGGATCTTGTCCCGGGAGTTTATGAATGGCTCGTAGCGGAGCGCATTGTAGCTGCGTCCGCGGCCCCAGCCGAACACTTTTTCGAACAGGCCCATGGCCCAATGATCCTGCGCCTTCTCCAGGAAGAAAACCTCATGGGTCTTTTCCACCCGCGCCATCTCGCGGATGCACTCCAGCTCCTCGTCCATGCCGTGTTCGCGCGCCAGGATTTCCATCTCCACGTATTCCATCACATTCCCGCTCTCCAGGCGGCCCGCGAAATACATGGGCATGAACCAGCCGATCAGGTGGCAAGAGAAGCCTATGGCCTTGCCGATGCAGGCGTATTTGATCTCCAGCCATGGGGAAGGCCGCGCGCCCAGCTTCGCCAGCATGCGGCCGAGCTGTTCGCGGTGCAGCCATTCCTCTTTTTCGATGTGGAAGAGATCGGCCTTTTCGAAGGCGTCGCGCACGCTGGCCGCGTGGCCCCGATAGGCGTAGGCGGCTGCGCGCTCGGCGGAATAGGCCAGCCGCGTAAGATCGAGGAAGGCGCCCATGGTGGAAGCTAGGCCGGGATTTTGCGGGAGCGCTTCAAGGCGCGGTTGCCCAACTGGCCGCAAGCGGCCATGGCGTCCTTGCCCTTGGTGCCGCGGATGCGGCAATACTGTCCCGCTTCCATCAGCCAATGGTAGAATGCCGCGACGCCGTCCTTTTCCGGGCGGCCGAACGGGGAATCCAGGCGCGGGTTGTACGGGATCAGGTTCACACAGGCCTTGAGATCGGACAGATAGGCGGCCACTTCCAGGGCATGTTCCTGCGAATCATTGACACCGGCGATGAGCACGTATTCCATGAACAGGAAATCGCCCTTGCGCGCCAGCGGGAAATCCTGCAGGGCTTTTTTCAGTTCGGCCAGCGGCCATTGCCGGTTGATCGGCATCATACGCGAGCGGATGGCGTCGTTGGGCGCGTTGAGCGAGACCGCCAGGCGCAGGCGCGAAAAACCCGCCATGGGATTTTCCCTGGTGGGAGGTTCGGCGGCCAGGGCCGCGAGGCGGCGGATCCCGTCCACGTGACCCACGGTGGAGATGGTGATGGCGGATTGGGCGATGTTGAGGCCGCGCTGATCGGAAAGAATCCGCACGGCCTGGAGCACGTTGTCGAGGTTATCCATGGGTTCGCCCATGCCCATGAAGACCACGTTTTCTATCGGCTCCTTGAGCACGTGCCGGGCAAACATCACCTGGGCCACGATTTCCCCCGCGTCTAGGCTGCGCAGGTAACCCATCTGTGCCGTCTCGCAGAAGGTACACCCCATCTTGCAGCCCACCTGGGACGAGATGCACAGGGATTTGTATTGGCGCATGGGGATGACCACGGATTCGCTTTCCAGGCCATCGCGCAGCTTGAGCAGAAACTTGTAGGTCTCTCCGTCGCCGGATCGGCCCGCGTCCTCGGGCAGGCGGTAGCGGAAGGATCCGCGCACGGCCCGGGCCAGGGAAGGGTTGGCGGCGAACTCGGGAAGCGGTCCGGGATCCGGCTCGCCTTTGCGGTACAGGGAACGGAAGAGCGCGCCTGCGTGGAACTCGCCTTTGCCGAAGCGGCGATCGAATTCCGCGACCAAGCCGTCGTAATCGTAAAGCAGGATATCGTCCGCGCCGGTCAGCACATCCTGATGGGCGGGAATGGTATGCGCCCCGGGCGCGAGGGGCGCAAGAGGTTCGGCGGACTCGGGGAAAGGCATCCTTCCTATATATTAAAATCCCGCGGAAACCGGGTGTTCCGCAGTCGGAGTGGATTTGGGTTTTTGCGGAAAGGCGGCGTCAACCGTCCGCAGCGGGAAGGAATACGTCCACAATCATGCCGCTCCCTTTGCCGTCCGCCGGATCCTTGGATGTAAGCCGCAGAACTCCGCCGAAACCCCGGATAATGGAGGAGGAGATGGCGATGCCCAGGCCGTTCCCGCCCCGATCCTTCTTGGTGGTATAGAAAGGACGGCCGACCGACTTCAATTCCTCGGCGCCGCACCCCTGGCCATCATCCTCGCAACGCACACGGAGATTCCCCTCGACGCGCTCGACGCCGACGGTAATCCGGGAGGCGCCCGCTTCGAAGGCGTTCTTGAAGATGTTGAAGAACACCTGCTCCAGTTTCGGTCCATCCCCGCGCAGCCAATCCGCCCGGTTCCCGTCCGGAAGCCGTATGCGCTCCGCCCGATCCGGAAAGGCCTCCGCCACGATCCGCTCCAGCGCCGGCCGTACCTGGATGCGCGACACCGTCATGCCTACCGGGCTGCTGGCATAGGTGAGGATGGATTGGGTGAACTCCTCCAACCGTTCCGTCGAACGCTCGATCCGGTCCGCCGCTTCGCCGAATCCCGGAGCCGCGCCCTGCATCCGGATCAAGCGGCTGTTCGATTTCATGGTGGCCAGGTAATTCCTGATTTCATGGCTGATGCGCGCCGTCGATTCGCCGATCCGGCGGAGGGATTCGCTGCCGTCCATTTCCCGCCGCAACGTGTCCAGGCGCCGGTAGATTTCGTCCCGTTCCTTGAGCAGCAGGAAGAACCGCTCCTTGAACACGTAGGCGGACATGATGCCGAAGATGAGGATGCCGAAAATCTTGTAGCTCACGAAAAGTTTCCACGCGGGATCGACGATGCCGATCATGTCCAGCAAACCGGAGAGCGTGAGGATGACGAAGGCCGCAAGATGGATCACGGCGAAGCGGGCCTCGCCCCTGGGCGCGCGCATCAGGTTCCGGCACAGCACGAAATAGGAGAATCCGATGTAGAAGATCGCGTACGGGAAGAAGAGCGGAAGGTAGAGAGCGCCGCCTACCACCTGGTCCGCCCGGATTTTCAACATCCATGGAAAAGGCACCAGGGGGGCGAAAAAAAGTCCGGCGCCGATCAGGAGGTTCCTGGCCCAGGGAATGCGCATGCCGGCGATGCGCATCAGGTAGATTCCGGAAAACGGGAAGAACACACAGGCCAACTCGTGCAATACGCGTTGACCGGCCAGCTTGCGCGCGACCGGGATGCCGGCGCCTCCGGTGTAGAGATCGATGGCGGCCATGGCCGAGATCAGGATCAGGGAGACTCCGAAGTAGCGGAAGATGGGATCGAAACGCGCGCGCAAATCCACCACGATGAAAAGGGCGCCGATCCCGATCAGGAACAGGGAGGCGGCTCCGAGAGCGAACATCAGGCTAGCCATGGGATTCCGTGGGCGGAGGGTTCAGCGTCGCATTCGGAACGCGGCCGCTTTCAGTCTTCCAGCGAAAAAGGCGTGAACTTGGTATCCTTGTCGAAGTAATCCTCGTTCTCGGCCTGCTTGAGAAAGCCGACTACGCGGTAGGTCACCGGCGTCATGACGACCTCCCATCCGGTCTTGAGCACGTACTGGGTCATGGCCACCTTGAGCACGTCCCCGGTGGCCCAGATGCCGCCGAAGGCGATGAAGTAGAACAGGGAGGAGTCCACGGCTTCGCCGATCAAAGTGGAGCCGATGGTGCGCATCCAAAGCCAGCGGCCCTCGGTGCGGATCTTGATCTTGGCCAGGGAGTAGCTGTTGGCGAAGCTGCCGGCCCAGAAGGCGATCATGGATCCCGCCGCGATGCGCCAGGCATTGCCGAACACGCCTTCCAGCTGGCCCTGGTAGGACTTCATCCATTCGCTGTCGGCCGCCGGCAGATGCACCACCACGAAGGCCATGAAGGAGGCGAAGGCCAGAGCGCCGAAGCCGGCCCACACCACTCGGCGGTCGCGGGCATATCCGTAGACCTCCGTAAGGATGTCCCCGAAGATGTAGGAGATGGGGAAGAACAGCACCCCGGCGCCGAAGGTCACCTTACCCAGCATCGGCAGCGTCACCACCGCCTGCTTGGCCGCCCCGATGAAGTTGGAGCAGATCAGCACGGTCACGAAGGCCGCCATCACCAGGTCGTAGTATTTGTAGTGCCGCTTATGCATCGTAATCTCCGTGTTACCCTATTCCGCCGCGCCGCGATCGCCCGCGGGGATTGCCCGCCGGGTTCGCCAGCAGGGATCGACGTCGGGGCCTGGACATCAGGACGCCCGGACCAGCAAACATAATCAGGGGGTGCGGTTTAGGCTAGGGAACCGCGACCCGATCCCGGGGGCACGGAGGCCGCATTCAGCCAAGCCACGGCCGGGATCAGTCCCACTTGACGCGGGTGACGCCGGGGCAAGCCGTAAGGCTCTCGGCCACCTGGCGCGACAGGTTGAAGATGTCGTTGCGCCGCAGCTTCACGTCCAGGTGGATGGTGCGCGTGGCTCCCGCCACGTCGTAGTCGAAATAGATCCGTTGCACGCGCACGCCCAGATCCTCCAGGCGCTTGCGGAGGCTTTCATCCGAGATCCCGTTGAGGCCCAGCACCACCGTGACCGTGGCGTAGAAATCCTTTTTCACGTGCTGCTCCATGTGGGGCAGCGCGTAGAGCGCGAAGATGGCGATGCAGGTTCCTATCACGCCGATCAGAATGTGCCCGCTGCCGAAGGCGAGACCCAGGATGGTGATGAACCACAACACCGCCGCCGTGGTCACCCCGCGCACCAGGTTTCCCTGGCGGATGATCGCCCCCGCCCCCAGAAAGCCGATGCCCGTAAGGATGCCGGCCGCCAGGCGCGCGCGGTCGGGCCGCATCATGCCCGCGGCCTGGTTGAAGCTTTCGCGGTAGAAGTCCTCGGACAGGATCATCGCCAGGCAGGAAGCCACGCAGGCCAGGATGGTGGTTTTCAGCCCGGCCGCGCGCCCATGGCTTTCCCGTTCCAGTCCCAGAATCAAGCCGGCCATCATCGCGAATCCCACGCGAATCAACACTTCTTTCCAATCCAAGGCCGATACTGGGTTCAAAACGCCATCCTTTCCACAGGTAACTTTAATTTTATGCCTCCGGAGCGGGGAAAGCAACCGCCGCGAGCCCGTCCGGAAAGCAGACGATCCAGTACAAAAATAAGTGGATTTGGGGTTGCCTTGCAAAAATGGAGTAATGGTACAATGGTGGCGGAGGAGAGCTCCCCATGAAAATGCCGGCTCATATTTCCCCGTGGTTGAATGATGAAGAACTCGCGACCTGGGTGCGCGAGGCTCCCACGTTGGACGCGTATAAGAAACGGGAAGCCATCTGGCTCACCCGCAGAGGACCCTTTCACGCCCACAAGGTTTCGGAACTGTTGCAGGTTTCCAAACAGGCGGTGTGGCTGTGGATCAAACAATATAACCAGGGCGGCCCCGACAGCCTCGACCGCAAGGGCCGGGGAGGCAGACGCCGCGCCTATCTTTCCTTGGACCAGGAAAGGGCGCTGGTGGAACGCCTCCAGTCCCAAGTGGCCAAAGGACAGGCCCGCAAAGCCAAGGAGCTTCTGCCCGAAGTGCTGGAAGCCGTGGGACAGAACGTATCCGTCGCCTACGTCTACCGCCTGATGCAGCGCCATGAGCGACGCCGCGGTCCGACCGCTGCCAAGCCCATGCGCAAGCTGGACGGAGAGGACGAGATGACTCCCATGCCGCCGCAGATTCCCGGCGCCATGCCGGCCCAGAACCAACTGCTGGGTTAACCTCGCTGTAACCGCCATCTCCGAGTTTCCCCGGCGCGCAGGCTTACGCAGGCGCGCGTCGGGGACTTTACCAATGATTGCCCCATCGCTGCCGGAATATCGCAGGCGTGATCACGTCGCAACGCTTTGCCACTAATGTGATTGCCCCTCTTCGCCTTTCCGTTTGTGTTTATATTGCCCTTCATATCGCTGAATAACATCAGCAGCATCCGCAGCCAGTTGGCCGGCCGCGCGATCGCTTCATCATCGCGGAAGGGGACTTCATGGAGTCGCTGAAATCGAGGATACGGGAATGGAAGCCGGTGCTCATCCTGTTCTACCTGTCCTTCATGGGATGCCTGAGCGTCTTCTCCGTGCAGATGTACATGGGCATCCGCTTCCAGCCGCTGATCTGCCTCTGCTCGATGGGCATCATCTTCGGCATCTACACGTCCAACCGCTTCACGGACACGGCGGAGGATTTCACCAACGATATCCAGAAGGCCCTGTTCTTCCAGAGCAAGCGCATATGGTACGGCCTCGCCATCGGCGCGCTGATCGTGAGCATGGGCATCCTGCTGGTGAAGGAGCGGCTCAACTGGCTGCACTTCCTGCTGCTGGGGATGGGCTTCTGCTATTCCTACCGCCTCATCCCCTGGTACTTCCCCGGCCGGGGCCTGCGCCTCATCCGCATCAAGGAGATGACCTTGGTCAAGAACCTGGCCGTATCCTTCCTGTGGGGCGGATCGGTCTTCGCGGTCCCGATCATGTACTCGTCCACCACCGTGACCGGAGTCTTCACAATCGTGCAGCTGGGCCTGGGCCTTTTCCTGTCCACCCTCAACAACACCCTGTTCGACGACATCCTCGACGAAGGCGGGGATCGCGTGGCCGGCATCAAGACCCTACCCACCACTTGGGGGGCGCGCAATTCCCTGCGCCTGCTCTGGACGTTGGACCTGGCCTGGATCCTGTGGATCGCGATCTGCCTTACGCTCGGGAAATTGAACGGGCCCCATGCCGCGTTCCTCATGTTCCTCGGCGCGTTCCCCATCGGCTACATGGGGCTCAGCCGCCTGGGCAAAGCGCCCAAGGCCTGGATCGATTTCCTGATGGAATCGGACCTGCTGTATTTTTCCGCGGGATTGCTTCTGCTCAGCGCGCGCTGACGGCGGTATCCCGGCGCGGCGTCCAGGAGGGGTTGCGTTCGCGCAGGCGGGTGCGGCCGGTGTTCTTCCGCAAGAGCCGTGTGATCACGTATTCCTCGGAGAAGAATTCGGGGCGGTTCCCGCGCCCGTGATCGAGGATGTACAGATTCTTCTCATGATGCGAAACCATGGACAGCATGGGATAGGAAGCCAAGGTGGTGAAGGTCTCGGCCATGGTCTTGGCGCTCACCAGCACGGACATGGTCTCGGGCGGGAAGTCCCCTTCCTTGAGATCCTGGACGCTCTGGACAATGTGGGGATTCACCTTCACGTTCTGGAAGATGCGGATCAGATCGGGGAGATTGTCCATGCCATCCTTGATGACCACGATGGGATGCTTGCGCAAATCCTCTTCCAGCATGTTCTGCGCGTACAGCGGGAAGGTCATGATCAGCTTGAGGCCATGTTCGCCCTTGCGGGCCAGGTTCTTGGAATAGGCGCTGATGCGTCCGCCGTGGGCTTCCACGATGGTCCGGGATATCGACATGCCGAGGCCCGTTCCCCCGCTCGTCTTCTTGGTGGTGTAGAAGGCCTTGAACAGCCCCTCCAATTGTTGCTTGTCGCAGCCGACGCCGTTGTCCTCGACGCTGACGAGCAGGAAGCCGCGCTCGGTGACCAGCTTGATCCTCACTTCCACCGGTACCCCGGACCCGGCCTCGAAACTGTTGTTGAACACGTTGAGGAAGACCTGTTCCAGCTTGCCCCAGTCCCCGAACATGAAATGATCCCGCTCCATGCCGACCAAGGTGAATCGGTCGGAGAGGTCCGGATAATGCTTGTCCAGGATCCCCTTGATCACCTCCGTGATGTTCACGGGGTTCATCTCCTTGAGGATCTGCGTGCGCGAGAGTTTCAGGATGTCGTCGCTGAATACCGTCAGGCGCTCCACCGAGGATACGATGTTCTTGACGATGTCCCTGCCCTTGGCGGAAAGGTTCTCCACCTCCTCAAGCAGTTGCGCGTTGCCGGAGATCATGAACATGTAGTTCTTGATCTCGTGGTTGATGATGGCGGTGGACTCCCCCAATTGCTTGAGGGCGTTGACCTGTTCCAGATCGCGGTAGGCGGTCTCCAGCTTGAGGAACGTCGCGTCCCGTTCCTTGAGCAGCAACAGGAACCGTTCCGTGAAGATCAGGGAGGCCATGATGCCGAAGGACATGGCGCCGAGGGTGTTGAAGCTGATCCGCATCCGGTAGTGGAGGAAGAGATTGAACGAAAGGTCGAGCACGCCGCATCCGAACAGGACCAGAAAGCCGATCAGATGGAAGACCAGGATCCGCCGTTCGCCCGGCCCGGCGGTGGCGATTTTCCGCACGATGATCAGGTTGGCGGAAAAAAGGCAGAAGCTCATATAGGGCAGGAACAGGAAATAATACAGGGGCCGCGAGACCAGCTGCCCGTTGCGGATGTCGAGCATCCAATCGGAGAAGAAGGCGAGGCACAATCCGAAGGCGAACAGGCCCAGGACGCGGATGTAGCGGAAGTTCACCGTGCGCGTCATCTCCGCCATGTACCAGAAGTAGAAGAGGGAGAAGCTGCAACCGACGATGTACATGATGCGGTTCCAGTAGAGCATCTCCGCCGGTTGCTTGAGGCCGGGGATGATCCAGAGATCGATGCCGGTCATGGCGCAGAGCAGCAGCAGGGCGATGCCGAAGTAGCGGAAGCTTTTGTCGAATTTGGTGCGGAGATCAATGAGGAGGAAGAAGAAACCTACGGCGATCAAGGATGAGCAGATTATCTGTAGTATTAACAGGAGCAATCCGGACCTCGATTCTGAATGACTCGCCCCACGCAATTCGGCCAATTTGGCGTAGGGAGCAATTATATTAACATCTCGTTGTTGATAATTCAAGAATAGTGTGTGGATAAACTTCGGTTTCCAACTCCTATTAACACTAACGGTAAGTTGGATAACAGCAGCTAACACCTCAACAAAGCGCAACTTCGCACCTCACAATTAATGCCAATAATTCCAACAATCCTCCCGTAACGGACTGGCTACCTTTGCAGGCAACCATTTCAATTTTGGAGTTGAAGATCTCATGGTGACGGAAGAGATCCGCAAGGCCGCGCTTGAGCTGACTCCCGTTTGCCGCAAGCGGATGGCGGAAATATGGGGCAAAGACGGATTTCTTCCTTCCTCACACCAGTTACTTTTTTCGCGCGACCCTTCCTTCACTTTCGCGCGTAGACGTCGAGTCTATGAAACAACGCCTCACCTCAGGTGGGAGTTGATCGCCTCTTTTTTCCTGCATTTGATCCGGGGCAAGCGCACCATCCAAGGCGGTCGATCCCAGGCGATCTCGCGCACAGCCCTTTTGAGCGGAGACGCATCCACCTGCTATTTCAACGGCCTCATCCTGGAGTTGCTGGAATCCTTCCGCGACGGACCGGTCCCGGAATGGGAAGCGCTCTGGGAAAAAGAGGTGATACGCGAGTTCGAAACGGACACGCTCACGTACCCGCAGGGGAACGGGACCATTCCGGCCTGGGGATATTTTCCCGTCAAGCATCACCGCTTCCGTCCGGGCAACCTTGTCTACAAGCTGATGCATCAATGGGAAGCCATCGCCGCCGATCTCGACAGCTCGTCCATGGTGCTGGCCCGCCTGATAAAATCCGGATCCGCGCTCGTCTCGACCGACGGCACGCTGACGCTGTTGGAAACCCATCTGCGCGGAAGCGGAGAATTCGGACGCAACCGCCTGGCCTACGACAACGGCGTGCTGGAAGACGATGGCGGCGTACTACTCTGGGTCCAAGAGAAGCACAACGAATTGGACGCTGGCGTGAACGTCAACGTGCTCTGCCTGTTGGCGGCCATGATGGAACGCGATGGCGCCCAAAGCACGGAATTCCGCGACCGCATCGCGCGCCTCTCGGTCCCCATCCTGGAATTCCTCGGGCGGCATATCGCCTTAGGCAGCTATGCGCAAAAGCATTTCCTGATGTTCTATTCCCTGGAGGCATTCGCGTTCCTCTGGCATCGTCTGGCTTTATGTTTAGATCGTTTAGAACGTTTGGATCGATTGGTTCGCATCGACCGTGTCGACTCCGTGGAACGCATGGACCGCCCGGATCGTTCCCCGCCGTCCCTGCGCGCCGCCTTCGACCCCGACGACGTATGCGGGGCCCTGGGCCGTCAACTGTGCGCGCTGGTGGAAGCGGAACTCCGCCCGGAAATCCAGCCGGAACTGCGGACGGAAATCCGGCAGGAGTTCCGTCCGGGCCGCGCGCCGTTCAACGCCTTCGATCGGCTGATGGTCCTTCCGGTCCTGCTCCGCCACGGTTCTCCGGCCGCGAAGGCTTGGCTCTCGCCGGATTCCCTGCAGAACCTGGTGGAAGACGTCTCAACACAGGCGTATGAGTTCGGAAAGTTCCTCTATCCGGTCACCTTCCTCTACGGCAATCAGGCCCTGGGCCTGTGCGCGGCCTTGAACGTGTTCCGGGAAATCGAGAGGTGCGGCCAGGCCGCCGAAACGGCGGGCGCCGAAGCGGCAGGAGCGAAAGCGGAAGCGGCGAGAGAAGATGCGGCAGGAGCGGAAGTGCGGGGCACGGCGCAATCAGGGCCGGGTACCGTCCAGCTATGATCTCGGAATTTCTGCTCTCCCCGCAAGGAGCACTGACCGTGGCCGCCCTTACCACCGTCCTGGCCTGGGCCGAAAGCACAAAGCTGCCTTGGGCTCCCTTTCTTATCCTGTACGCGATCGCTCTGCCGGCAGCACCCCTTGCGCTGGGCAGCTACCGCTTCGGATCCTTCGTCGAACCCTTCCACGCCCATGGCTTCGCGATCGCCGGGCTCGCGGCGCTTATCCTGTTATGGGAAATCGGGATCATGGGCTTCCTGTACGAACATATCGTCTTGCCCGCGTTCGGAATTTGCGGATCCCGGCGTTGGTCTCCCGCGGCGGCGATGGACGCGCTCCTGGAAACCACCGCCCGCGTCCGGCGGCTTCCGCGCAAGGCGGTCATGGTCTGGTACGGGTTCTATTTCATAGCCTGGGCCCCGCTCGCCGAGGAACTGTTCTTCTGGGGGTATTGCTATCCCGTCCTGAGGGGGAGTCACGCACCAGTTACCTCCTCCCTGGCGGTGGCGCTGGTATTCGGGATCCGCCACGGCCTGCATTTCCTCTTCCTGCCCGGTCCGTTTCCCTGGCCCGCGGCGGCGGCCCTGATGGCCTCCGCGGCCGGCGCGGCTTTTCTCAACGGTTTCCTGTACGAGGCCGCGGGCTCCTTGTGGCCGCTGGTGCTGCTGCACCTGCTTTCAAACCTGCTGGCTCTGGCCGTGCAGCCCGGATCACAGGGCGGGCAGGAGCACCTTGGCCAAGAGCCTCTGAGCGCCCGCACCCCATCGCGCGGTGGATCCGAAAGTCAGGGACGGGACGATGACCACGGCCAAAATCGCTAAGCCCGGCAACAGGGAGAGACCAAAAAAGGCGTAGTTTCTGTCGAATCGCACCCTCACGCCCACGTAAAGGAACTGCAGGCCTAAGGCCGCGATCCCGATCCATATGAATTTCACGGCCCAGAATATCATGGGGAGATTTTTTTACCTTGGTTTGACTATTGGCCAACCTGGAATACTGGATGTTCCAGCCCGAAGAACCCGGACAAAAAATCCGGATCGCGGAGATCCGGATCGATTCATCCGGCAGAAATAATTTAACAGGGTAATCCCGCACAATGAGCGAATCATCGCGATTGTCCGTAGTCATGGTGGAGGACAACCTCGACCTGGCCCAGACCGTGCAAGACTTCCTGGCCGCCGAACCCGGCCTTGAGGTGCTGGGCGCGGCCCACGAGGTCAAGGGCTTCCAGAATCTCATCCGCCAGCATCTGCCGGATCTCGCCTTGATCGATATCGGACTGGATACGCCGCGATCGGGCCTGGATCTCTTGGCCTGGCTCCGGAGCGAATACCCCGTGGTCAAACCGGTCATTATGACCGTCAATCAGGGTGATGTCATGGAGGCCTACAACCTGGGGGCCCGGGGTTATGTGCTCAAGACGGGGCTGGAAATCCTCGCCCCGACCCTGATGGAGGTCAGCCGGGGCAACCTCATCATACCCCCGGACGTGGGCGAATTGTTTTTGAGCCAGGTCGCCGCTTCGGCGGCCATGTGGAAAAAATCCATTGAATTAGAACGTTTTTCCGATAGGGAAAAAGAAATACTTAAGCACCTTCGCACGGGCATGCGCCGAGAGGATATCGCCGACCGTCTAGGCATCTCTTTTTTTACGGTTCGCCGGCATATTCAGAATATGCTCGAAAAAACCGGAGAGCCGTCGATTCGGGCCATCCTGGAAAAATTCGGAGAGGTACTCGGCGCCTAGCATCCCATTAGCGGGTAATTGGCCCCTATCAGGAAATACTTTGGCCGTCCTTGCGGGGCCTAAAGGGAAGCGATTCGCGTTTCCCTCTCCATGATTAAAACTAACGCGCGGACTGTCCCAGGTAAACACCATTCCCCGTGGTGCTTTAGCGATTTATCCCGATTCCCTGGCGATTTTTCAGGATTCCCGGGGACCCGAAACCGGCTTCCTGCGCCCATTCCCAGGGGCACGCTATTTGGATTCCGCGCTCAATTCAATTAAAGTCAATTAAATTAAAGGGTCGCCGGCGCCGAAGGCTCCGGAACCCGGGATTTTCCAAGTCCAACCCATCGAGGGATGCGCCTATGGTCGTGAACGTCGTGACCATCCATGTAAAGCCCGAACATATCGCCGAATTCATCGCCGCCACCGTCGACAACCATACCGGTACGCGGACGGAACCAGGCAACAAGCGCTTCGACGTGATCCAAGCCGTGGATGATCCTGCCCGCTTCATGCTCTACGAAGTTTTCGCATCCCAGGAAGCCGTGGAAGCCCATCGTCAGACGGCCCACTACAAGGTGTGGCGCGCCAAGGTGGATGCATGGATGGCCCAGCCCCGGGAGCTCGTCTCCCATAAGCCCCTCGCCCCCGCGGATCCCGCGGCATGGTGAATGCTCCGTTCACTTTCGCACGCATCCCTCCGGTCCATTTCGGCGCGGGTAAGCTCGCGGAACTTCCCCGCGTGGCCGCGGCCTTCGGCACCGAAGCCCTACTCATCACCGGCGCCTCCTCGCTCAAGCATGCGGGCCGCCTGGAGCGCGTGCAGGACGGATTGAAGAAAGCGGGCATCCGTTTCCACTCCTTGATCATCGACGCGGAACCGTCCACGGAATTCATCGACTCCACGTGCGCGCGCCTGCGCGACAAGGGCTTCCAGGTGGTGATCGGCATCGGCGGCGGCAGCGTCATCGACGGCGCCAAGGCCATCAGCGCCATGCTGCCCCATACGAACTCGGTGTTGGATCATCTGGAGGACGTGGGACGCAACGTGGCGCACAGCGGCGTGAAGATCCCCTACGTGGCCGTGCCCACCACCTCGGGCACCGGCGGCGAGATGACCAAGAACGCCGTCATCAGCATGGTCGGGCCGGAAGGCTACAAGAAGTCCCTGCGCCACGACAACCTCATCCCCGACGCCGTCATCGTCGATCCGGAACTGATGACCACCTGCCCGCCGCATATCACGTCGGCCTGCGGCATGGATGCCTTCACGCAGTTGCTGGAACCCTATCTATCCCCCATCGCCTCGCCCCTCACGGACGCCCTCGCCTTCAGCGGCCTGGAACGCATCCGCGACAATCTGATTCCCGCCTGCACCGATCGCGGCGGGGACGTGGACGTGCGCGCGGGCATGGCCTACGCTTCCATGCTTTCCGGCGTGGTGCTGGCCAACGCGGGCCTGGGCATCGTGCACGGATTGGCCTCCCCCATCGGCGGCTTCTTCCCCATTCCCCACGGCGTGGTGTGCGGAACCCTGGTGGCCTCGGCCACGGAATCGAACATCGCGACCCTGCGGCGTCTAATGCGGCAGGACCAACCAGGCGAGGCCGGCCGGCAGGACGCAGCATCCGCGCACGCCTGGCACTCCATCGCGCTCGCCAAGTTCGCCAAGGTGGGCGTGCTGTTCGGCGGCTCCGCGGACAAGGGCGAAGCCTGGAACTGCGATCATCTGGTGGCCACCTTGCAGGCCTGGACCGAAACCCTCAAGCTGCCGCGCCTGGGCGTCTTCGGCATAACCGCAGCGGATCTGGATCGCATCGTGGACAAGACCAGCAACCGCCATAACCCCGTCAAGCTCGATCGCGATCCATTGCGCGAACTGCTTTCCAGGCGGCTGTAGCATGCGACCCGCCTCACGCGGCCGCGCCCGTAGCAAGGACGTCGAAGCCAAACCCCACTTCTCCAAGCCCCGCCCCAAGAAGGCCCCGGAGCGTCCGCCCACGCCCGTGCGCCTGCGCTACATCCTCCTGCATAAACCCTATGAAGTGCTGTGCCAGTTCACGCCGGAAGGCGGCAAGACCTGCCTGAAGGATTTCGTGAACGTAACGGGCGTGTATCCCTGCGGCCGTCTCGACTGGGACAGCGAAGGCCTGGTCCTCCTCACCAACGACGGCCCGCTCATCGAACGCCTGCTGACGCCCCGCTTCAAGCTGGCGAAAACCTATTGGGTCCAAGTGGAAGGACTTCCCGACGAAAAAGCCCTGGAGACGTTGCGGAGCGGCGTACTCATCGAAGGCAAGCCGACCTTGCCCGCCAAGGTGGACCGGTTTCCCAAAGGCGATTCGCTTCCGCCGCGCAGCATACCCATCCGCGTGCGCAAGAACATCCCCGCCCCCTGGCTGCGGATTCTCATCATGGAAGGGCGTAACCGGCAAATCCGGAAGATGACCGCGGCGGTCGGATATCCCACTTTGCGCTTGATCCGCCACGCCATCGGCCCGTTCACGCTGGATGGTCTGGCTCCCGGAAAATGGCGCGAGCTGGATGCGTCCGAAGTCGCCCGCAAATTGTCTACCTTTTCCGCCCGTCCCTAAAACTTTCCAGGAGGCCTTTCCATGCGGATTATCCTATCCACGTTTTCGCTGCTATGCGCCGCCGCCCTCCTTCCCGCCGCCGCGCCTTCCGCAGCTCACGCCGCCTCCGCTCCGGCGGCGACTCCGGCTCCGTCCAAAGCGGCGCCTGCCGCCGCCCCGGCTCCCGCTGCAGCGCCCGTAACCGTCGCTCCGACTTCCACCGCAGCACCTGCGCCCGCCGCAGCGCCCGCTGCTGCCGTTCCGGCGCCCGCCGCCGCGCCTTCCGTAGCACCCGTCGCACAGCCCAAAGAAACCCTGGATACCTCCGATGCCGCCACCTCGGCCGCATCCGATTCCAAGCCCGGCGCAGAGGCCGCCGCGACGTCTACAGACTCCATGGTCGCCGCAGCCGTAGCCAGCGCGGACTCGAGCGCCCAAAGTGCGCAGCCGGAACCCCTGCTCATCCGCAACGCTTACCTCCAGCACCTGGATTTTTCCGGAACCGTGCAGCTCAAGGCCCTCTATCACAATGTGTCCGCCGACCGCGACGCGGACAAGAGCCTCAGCCTGCAACTGCGCCGCTTCAAGCTGGAACTGGAAGGCGCCTTCGACGCGCACGCCGGTTTCCGGGGCGAGTTCCTGGTCGACGGCAACGCCCGCAACTTCGGCGTGGACAACGCCTACCTGTACTACGTGCTCAACGAATTCGTCGGCTTCAAGGGCGGCAAGCTCAAGCGCCCCTTTTCCCAGGAAGCCCTGCAATCCCCCAAGTCCCTGTATACGATCGAACGCGGCGAGCTGTACCACAACTTCCTGGCCAACACCACCGGCTACGCCTATTTCGATCTCGGCCTGATCGCCTACGGCGGATTCAACGAGGATGGTTCCACCCTCAGCTATGAGCTGGGCGTATTCAACGGCAAGCAGAACGACGACCCCGCGTCCAACTACGCCAACCAGCACAACGAGACCCTCGACAAGGGCTTCAAGGCCAAGGACGTGGTCTTCCGCCTCTCCGCCTCGCCCATCAAGGCCCTCAAGCTGGAAGCCGCCGTCGCCACCAAGGCCGCCGAGGACATGAGCGACCCCAACGATTTCAAATACGCGGTGAATACCGGCTACGAAGTGGGCGCGGATTTCACCTACCAGCATCTGCATCTGCTGGGCGAAGCCTCCTGGGGCGACAACCACAAAAAGCTGGATGCCAACATCATCAAAGGCGGGGCCGAATTCTTCGCCTTCTACGCGACCGGGATCTGGCGCGAGGACTACACCCGCGGCCGCGCGAGCGAACTGGTGGTAAAGCTCGAAGGCTTGGATCCGGACTTCGCCTGGAAGGAAGGCGACGGGGCCCCCAACGACGGGAAGCTGCGCTATACCTTGGGTATGAATTACTTCTTCACGAAGAACGTGAGCGTGATGGGGAACTACGGGATCTTGCAGCCGATCACCAAGGTGGTTGACGACGGAGACCTCACCCAGGATGTGGATCTTCTCTGGCGGATGTGCTTCTGAAGCGGGTCTGCTCCGGATACTCCGGCGGGCACACGTGCGCGCGCGGGTTGGGGCTCAGACAGGCCTAGTCACCCCCCTGAGGCTTCCGCGAAGGCCCTCGGCGGGTTTGGGGTATGGAATTGAAATCAAATCCCCGCGTTTTGCTATGAGCCATACCCCTCTGATACTTCGGGTCGCTTAACCCGCCGAGGGCCTTCGCCCCGGCCTGATTCGCCCCAACCCGCGCGCGCACGCGCACCCTCCACATCATAAGGCGCAGATCCGATTCAGGGCCACCCGTTGGGCGGACATCTGGTCTACGCGGGGAGGGTGGGTCTTGCGATGGGGCGGACTTCCGGTCGCTGGGAGGGTAGGTCTTGGCGGAGTGTTAACCTGTGGGTTACGTGGGTTGGGAGGTTGTGGGGGCTGGGGAGCGGGGTGGTTGATGGGGTTTGAGCCCAAGGGATTTGGGTCGATGGGGTTGCGGGCGATTGGTTTTGCGCCTGGGATAGCGCAGTGGGTCGCGGAGGGTTTGGGACTGCGGGGAGTTGGGGCTGGTGGGGGTTGCGCCCAGGGTAGCGCGGTCGGCCGCAGGGAGTTCGAGTGCGGAGTTTTGCGCCCAAGGGAGCGCAGTGGCCTTTACCTTGCGAGCTTCCAGGTTCCATCGATTCGGTATAGGTAGAGTCCAAGTCGGAACTGGGAATTGTCCGCGAGATTGACGGAGGCCAGCAGGGGCTTGCCTTGCGCGGTCATCAGTTGCACAATCCGCTTCTGGGCGTGGAATTCAAAAACCACCGAAGGCCAATCGATTTGAAGCATGCCCCATCCGGCTTCGGCGAAGAATTCGAGGAAGAATTCTTCCTGGTCCGCGAATCGCGTTTCGATGGGAATCTGATAGGCGGCCGCGAGTTCGCGCGCTTTGGTTTCCAACAGGGGTTTCAGCGCGGAATAGTCCTTGGTATCCATCGTTCGATTCAGGTTTACCACGAAGGATTGCAGAGATGGGTCGGCCAGATCCGCGTCGCTTAGGATATCGGCCCGGGTCCATTCCCAATCGGCAGCGAAAGGCGGGGCTGGATCGAAATGGATTTCGATTTGCTGGGGCCATGACATGTCGGGCTGGTATTTCCAGGTCGCGGACGCGATGGACTCGTTGACGGGGTTTCCGTCCACGGCGGTGATCTTCACGATCTCGGCGCGGCATTCCTTTTCCGGGCCGAACCCGGATTCCTGTTTCGGGCCCGCGTACAGTAGCACGCGGCAGACGTTGTCGCCCTTCACGATCCATTGGTTTACCGATTGGCTCCATTGCGAAAAGGTCTGGAAGCGGTCGGTTTGCACACTCACATCGTTGATGGATACCGTAAAGCCGATGTCCGGGGCCCGGACTTGGATTTCGTAAAACTGCTTATTGGCCATTGCGTTCAACCTCGGTCATGGGGCGGAGGACGCCCTCCTTGTATTGGAATTCGGTGCGGAGAGTGATTCTGTCACCCACTTTTCCCAGAAAATTACCTATCCGCCGCAGAACAGGACGCGAAACCGTAACGAGGAGATAAAAAATTACGACGATTGCCCGATTTTCAGGTTTCGAAAAAGGCAAGGTCGCCAGGAAAAAAAGCGTACAGAATAGGATAACGGGCACGAAAACTATCACCGCGATAATGTCCTCTCTCTTAGTGATTCCCCAGTACTTGAGTTCATTGACTCCCGGGTCGCTTTTCAAAATCTTAACCCTAACAATTGGAGGTGCTTCCGATAACGTCTGAGCCGTATCAATCCTTCGCAACATTTCATTCATTCGGCGATAGGTAGTGGTATTTCCCGGGGGAAGGGTCTTCCATCCTCTCGCCGGAGTGGATATTCTCCATTCGGATGGATGAATGGCGGAAACAAGAATCGACTCGCTCGATGCGGCATCGAATATTGGGCCCTTGAATCCAGGCAGAGCGGAGAGTTGGGCTTTGATGAAGGTGAACGGGAGACGAATGGAATACTCCTCGCCCTGAAAGAAATACTTTCCGACTACCTCATATTCGTATTTCCAGGTTGAGTAATTCCTGTTTGGTGCGTTGTATAAATAATCACGTATGTAGGCATATAGCGGGGTAACATTTACGATTTCGGTTTCATCCTGATTGGCCAGGGCGGCAGTCAGCCGCAATTCTTTCGGTCGATTCCGCGCAATCTGTACGCACGTTGAGAATAAAAAGGAACCCAAGGCCCCGGACACTGCAGTGAATATGAAAATTATCCAACGGCCATCGTTTTTCATAAGGGGAATTTAAGATCCTACCTGTCAAATTCCATGGCGTCAACAAGTTATACGATATAGGCTGAAGCAGCGCAAGAAACTTCAACGACCTTGTCGAGTAATTCCTTCTCCTTATTGGCCACGACGCTCGACTTCGGTCAGAGGGCGGAGGATGCTGTCCTTGTATTGGAATTCTGTGCGGCCACTGATGCCGTCTATCGCTCGCCCTATTAAAACGATGATCCGCACTGCGGCAGGACGCGAACCTGCCACCAGGAGCAAAAGCAAGGCGACAATGGCCCAGTTTTTCGAGGTCGAAAACGGTAAGGTCCTGAAAAAAATAAACGTGAAGAAAAGGAAAAATGGCGCGAGAAAAAGCATGGCCATAATCTCATTGCCCTGGGTGATTTCCCAGTATTTAAGATCAGTTACCGTGGGGTCGTTTTTTAAAACTTTAACCGTGAGGATTGGCACGGTTTCCGAAATAGCTTGAGCGCTATCGATCCTTTGCAGGAGATTATTCAAACGATCATCGGACGTGGTATGTCCCGGAGGGACAACCTTCCATCCATGTGAGGATGTGGCTATTCTCCATTCGGAGAGATTGCCTGCGGACTTCAGAATCGATTCCCTGGAGGCAGCTTTTAATAAAGGTGCCGTGAATTCAGGTAAAATGGAGAGTTGAGCCACGACGTAGCTGAACGGCAAACGATCAGTATACTGCTTTCCATGATAGGAATACCTTCCGGCTAAACCGTATTTAAATCTCCATGAGGAAAACTGACTATTTTTCCCTCCGTGACCTGTGTAGTTAACAACATATGCATACAGGGGGGTAACCCTTACGGTTTCGGTTTGATCGGGATTAGCCAAGGCAGCGGTCTGACGAAGCCGTATCGGCCGGTTGAGTGCAGCCTCCACCAACAAGAAAAAAACAATGGCCGCGAGAATGCCGAAAGGCAAAGTGCCGAATACCAAGATTTTCCAAGTGTAGTCCATTTTCATGACGGTAAGCGATACTCCTTTGCCTTGAACTCCTTGGCATCCATTAGTTTTGCGGTATAGGCTCCTGAAATCCAGCCATCGAACAATTCGAAAGATCCCTCCGCATTTATACCTTCGAATTTGATTTGAATGCGAATAGAGGGAGAGCCTTTTTCAGGATTGCCAAATATAAAGCCATCTTCATCCGGCACAATTTTCGCCGACATGCCGGATTTTCCAGCAGCCACGGCTTTCAAGACCTTTTCCTTAATGGCCGAGGCTTTCATTCCAATGGCCAGAGTTACGATGCCTTTCACTTCGGCTTTCTCGAATTTGTGTCCTTCCAGCTTCATTTTTTTATAAGCGATGGTCGCATCGATCCCACCGCCGATTTCCGCGAAGGCCTTGATTTCGCCGACGTATTTCTTGATACGGCTAGGGATAAAGTTCATGAAAGCGATCGCGTCGACGTCGAATTCAAAGTGTCCGCCGACCAAGGGGGAAAAACCACCTTCAATGTCCCAACTCCAAAAGACCTTGGGAGAGTCCTCCGCTTCCCGAAATCCGGTCGAGGCGCTAATCTTGCCTTTCAGCAACTCGAATTTGAATTTCTCCCCTAACCACTTTTTGAAAAAGGCATTTAATTCTTCGAATCGATCCCCCCACTCGTGACCGATCGAGATTTCGAATTTATCGCCCGGATAGGCGCTGATGTTCTTGACGAACTCCCTGCCATCAGGCGCCGTCGCTTTCACCGTGACGACATGCGGCGAAAAATGCGGTATCCAGAAGTGTTCGCCAGGGCGCTTGAATCCCCTGACCTTGGTCTTCCAGGCGCCCTTGCCCGAGAATTTGTCCGAACCCCAACCCGAAGCGACCCAATCAGTTTGCGCCTCACCATCGACTTTCGGCGTCAGGGTGATTTCATCGCCGCCGACGACATCGGGAACGATTTCCAAATCCTCCCCCGCTTGCGCCACGCGCTGCTCCGAAGTCCTGGTCTCCTCGTTTTCAGTAGCGTGCTGGCAAGCCGCTTCGAATCCCTTCAAAACGTTCTTCTCGCTCTTGCCCGTATCGGCTTTCGGTTTATCCGCCTTCGGCTTGAGTGGCTTGACCTGGATATGCTTCCTAACCCTGGGCTTCGGCTTGGCTTCCGGAAGGAAGGTGATTTCCACACGCCGGTTCTTCTGCGATCGGAAGCCGTCCTTCTCCTTCGCTTCGATCGGATACTCTTCCCCGCACGCCTCGATGCCATCGCCTTCGGCAACGAAGCGCGGGACGGATTTTTGCGGATCGCCGCCCTTGACCTCGACCAATAGGCCGATATACTCCCGGACCGCTTTGAATATGGCCCCCCAGGATGCAGGTCCCATCACGCCGTCCACTTGCAAGTGGGCCTCGTACTCGGAATTGTACGTCGCCTGGAAATGCCGGATCACGGATTGCGGAACCGGGGACTCATTCGTCTGCTCCGTGGCCGTATCCCAGCCCATGGCCTTGTGGAAGCAATTCATGTAGGCGGCCAGAGTTTCGTTGCTGGATTTATGCTGGGCGACCTTGGTGAAGGCTTTCTCATCCCCATCCAGCAGTGCTTTCACGGCTTGGGCGCGTTGGCGCGACAGTTCCACATTGTACGATTCGCCGCCCGAGGTATCGGTATGGCCGTAGATGAGGATGGCCAAGTCCGCGTTCTCGGCCGCATAGACCAAGGCTTGGGCATAGTTGTTGAGGGCCGAGAAGCCGTCCTCGTCGCTGCCGTCGGGCGCGGAGAGCAAGGGTATGGCGCTGTTGTGCGCAAAGAGAATATCCGGGATCTCGACCGCATCCACCTCCCATGGGGTCACGGACAGGATAGGGCTTTTGGCTTCGAGCTTGTGCGCCGAGAACTTGGCCACGAAATAGAACCGGTCCTTGTCCACCACAACGGGGTTGCCGTGGATGACCTGTACCACCATCCACTTGCCTACCGCGGCATTGTCGTCGCGGTTTTCGCCGACGCGGCCCGCAATCGTATCCACCTTGAGATCGGCGCCGCCCTTTTCGTCTTTGAGGAAAACGGTAAAGGTGATGCTGTCGCCGGTCGACAGGCCTTGCGTGTCCACCTTGCACCAGACCGTATCGCCCGGAGCCGCGGAAGGGAGGACCTTCTCTGCGCAGCCGGGCGTCTTGGGTTTTTCCAACCAAACCCATTCCGGGTCCAGCAGCGAGGGCTTCAGATCTTCCGCTTCCTTTTCGGCGGCTTCCTCGTCGGCGGCTTCCTCTTGGACCTTGCGAGTGCTCGCCAGCTTGCTTCCCCGCATGGCATCCAACGTGTTCCGGGCCGGGGATCCGAAGGGCATGGCCAGGACGGCGATTTTCCTTTGGCCCAGAAGCACACGGACGGCTTCTTGCGACGAGGTGCCGGGCCGGATGGATCCGGAGGCGCTCCCGGCGATGCGCATGACATCGCTCAGGGAAAACCGCTGCAAGCCTCCGCGATGGGCGTTCAGATAATGGGGGTCGGAGATTTTGAGGGGGCAGTTGCCGGGAATATCGCGGGGGCCGGCCAAGGTCAAGGTTTCGCTGGCGGACCTGGCCAAGGCCATACAGGGTTTCGGCCCGCACTTTGGACAAACGTTTTGGTCGAAATTTGACATGGAGATTTCGCTTCCGGTGCGGACAGGGTTACCCGAAAAATAGGTATTCGTCAAGGATCCGATGTGATGGGGATTACATGTGCCGGAGTTTGGGAACCTGGGCTGCTCCGGATACTCCGGCGGACGCGCGGCCGTGCGGGGTCTGGGGCTTAGACAAGCCCAACCCTTTCGCTGATGCTTCCGCGAAGACCCTCGGCGGGTTGGGGGTGTCCCGTCCCACGCTGTAGCAGCGTAGAGAAGGGCGGAAATCCCACGCTGGAATCCCAGAGGCAGCCATGGGCCGGGGCGGGAATGTGGGATCTGTCAGGGAGCATAAGGTGGGAATGTTGATGCC
>Ga0209515_10001749_pt1 | contig 35225 bp, 30 predicted proteins | sample Subgroupgradi54m_FD_187454 | JGI IMG/M metagenome (GOLD analysis project Ga0209515, IMG submission 187454) | Subsurface groundwater microbial communities from S. Glens Falls, New York, USA - GMW60B uncontaminated upgradient, 5.4 m (SPAdes)... ... | reverse complement strand
GGCAGCGCTGCCGGCACCGCGCGGCGAAGCGGTAATCCACCCAGACGCCGCGTGTTCCACGCGCAGCGTGGAGGGAATCTCCGCCCTTGAGAACGGAGAGAACGTCAAGAAGAGGGCGCCTTCTTCGGGGCGGCCTTTTTGACGGCCTTGGTGGCGGTGGGGGCTGCGGCCTTCTTCGGGGCGGCTTTCTTCACCGCTTTGGTGGCGGTGGAGGCTGCGGCCTTCTTCGGGGCGGTCTTGGTTGCAGCGGCCTTCTTCGGCGCCGCGGCGCGTTTCTTCGGGGTACGCGGACCTGCGGCGCGCTTCTCGGCGAGCATCTCGCTGGCCTGCTCCAGGGTGAGCCCGTCCACGGTCTGCCCGCGGCGCAGCGAGGCGTTGGTCTCGCCGTCGGTCACGTACGGACCGAACCGGCCATCCTTGATCACAAGTGGCTGCTGGGTGGCCGGATCGACACCCACCTCGCGCAGCGGCGGGGCCGGCTCGCGGCGACCCCGGGTCTTGGGGGCGGCCAGCAGGGCGAGCGCCTCGTCGAGGGTGACCGTGAAGAGCTGCTCCTCGGAGGCCAGCGACCGGGTGTCGTCGCCCCGCTTGACGTACGGGCCGAACCGCCCCGACGCGGCGAACACCTCCACCCCGTCGACCGCCCCCACCACGCGCGGCAGCGTCAGCAGGCGCAACGCGTCTTCCAGGGTCAACCCGTCGGGAGTGTGCGAACGCAGCAGCGAGGCGTTGCGCTCGCCGGAGGAGACGTACGGGCCGTAGCGGCCGGACTTGAGGACCACCGGCTCACCCGTCTCGGGGTGCTCGCCGAGCTTGCGCTCGCCGCCGCCGCCGAGGAAGAGCTCGTCGACCTTGGCCGGTACCAGCTCGTCGGGGGCGATCCCCTCGGGCAGCGAGACCCGGTCGCCTTCGACCTCACCCTCATCGGTACCGGGGGCTGTGCGCTGCAGGTACGGGCCGTAGCGCCCGACGCGCACCAGTACATCGCGCCCGGCGTCGTCGCGGAACAGCGGGATCGAGTTGACCCCGCGCGCGTCGATCTCCCCGAGCTGCTCGGTGACCATCTTCTTCAGCCCGCCGGAGCGCGCCACCGAGCCCACGTCACCCAGATCACCGCCGAAGTAGAAGGAGCGCAGGAACGCCACCGAGGCGGCGTCGCCGGAGGCGATCTGATCGAGCTCGTCCTCCATGCTCGCGGTGAACGTGTAGTCGACCAGGCGCAGGAAGTACTGCTCCAGCAACGCGATCACGGCGAAGGCGAGGAACGACGGGACCAGCGCCTGGGCGCGCTTGGAGGCGTACCCGCGGTCCTGGATCGTCTGCATGATCGATGCGTACGTCGACGGCCGACCGATACCCAGCTCCTCCAGGGCCTTGACCAGCGACGCCTCGGTATAGCGCGGGGGCGGCTGGGTGGCGTGCCCGACTGCGGCCAGCTCCTGCGCGGTCAACGGCTGGCCCTGGGTCAGCGCCGGCAGGCGCCGCTCGGCGTCGTCGGCCTCGGCGTCGGCATCGTCCGAGGACTCCACGTAGGCCCGCAGGAAGCCCGGATCGGTGATCGTCTTGCCGGTGGCGCCGAAGTCCGCCTCCTCGCCGACCGTGGAGACCGCCCGAATCCGTACCGAAATCGACGAGCCCACCGCGTCGGTCATCTGCGACGCGATCGTGCGCCGCCAGATCATCTCGTACAGCCGGAACTCGTCGCCGCTGAGCTCGCCGGCAACCTCGCCGGGGGTACGGAACGTGTCGCCCGCAGGGCGGATCGCCTCGTGCGCCTCCTGGGCGTTCTTGACCTTGCTGGTGTACCGGCGCGGCTGCGGTGGCACGCTCGCGTCGCCGTACAGCTGCCGGATCTGGGTACGGGCAGCCGCCAACGCGGACTCGGAAAGGTTCACCGAGTCGGTACGCATATAGGTGATGTACCCGTTCTCGTACAGCCGTTGGGCGGTACGCATCGTCTGCTGTGAGGAGGAACGCAGCTTGCGGGCGGCCTCCTGCTGCAGCGTCGAGGTGATGAACGGCGGGTACGGCTTGCGCCGGTACGGCTTCTCCTCGACCCGGGTGACCGCGAACGGCTGCCCGTCGAGGCGCGCCGCGAGCCCGTGCGCCCCGTCGGAGTCGAGATGGACCAGCCCTTCGCCGGTGCGCATCGCGCCGGTGGCCGGGTCGAAGTCCTTGCCGGTGGCGATCCGGTCACCGTCGAGCCGGATCAGGGTGGCCGGGAACGTCCGCGGCCCCGCGCCGTTGCCGCCGGCCGCACCGTTGCCGGCCGCGCCCAGCGCGTCGGCCCCGACCGCCAGGGTGGCCAGGATGTCCCAGTACTCGGCGGAACGGAACTTCATCCGCTGCCGCTCCCGCTCGACGACGATCCGGGTCGCCACGGACTGCACCCGGCCGGCCGAGAGCTTCGGCATGATCTTCTTCCACAGCACGGTGGAGACGTCGTAGCCGTAGAGCCGGTCCAGGATGCGCCGGGCCTCCTGGGCGTCGACCAGTGCCCGGTCGATCTCGCGCGGGTTGGCCACCGCCGCCTGGATCGCCGGCTTGGTGATCTCGTGGAAGACCATCCGCTTGACCGGTACCGTCGGCTTCAGGGTCTCGGCCAGGTGCCAGGCGATCGCCTCGCCCTCGCGGTCCTCGTCTGTGGCGAGGTACAGCTCGCTGGCGTCTTTGAGCAGCGCCCGCAGCTTGGTGATCTGCTTCCGGCGGTCCGGGCTGATCACGTACACCGGGGCGAAGTCGTTGTCGACGTCCACGCCGAGGTACGCCCACGGCATCTTCTTCAGCTCGGCCGGCATGTCCTTGGCGCCGGCCGGAAGGTCGCGGACGTGGCCCAGGCTCGCCTCAACGACGTACCCCGGGCCGAGGTAGGCCGAGATCGTCTTGGCCTTCGCCGGGGACTCGACGATGACCAGGCGGGTGGTCTTCGTGGAGTTGGGCACTGGTCTCCCCTGGTCGTGGTCATTCGTGTTCCTACGGTTGTCCAACGTAACGCTCCGCCCCTACGGCGGGTTGCGCCTCGACTACTGCGCGGTGCTCTTGACGAGTGCCACGCCAGACGGCGCCACCGTACACCGGGGCACCAGCCCGGCGCGCTCCCCGCCCAGGGTGTTTCATCCCGGCCACGCCCCGGCAGGTGCCGCGGCCGGCGCCTCGCCGACCAGTTCGGCGAGCCGGCCCAGCCGCCGCCGTCCCGCGATACGGTACGCCGGACCGCCCGCCCGGGGCCCGAGCAACGCCGCTGACAGCCCCGACGCGGCGAGCGCCGCCCCGATCACGGCCCACTCCGACTCGCCGCCGGAGGCGCCCAGCCGCAGCGTGTACGCCCCAGCGCCGTCCGGCTCCCCGCCGGCCGCCACCCACAGCCGCAGCCGCCGGCCGTCCAGCGCGAAGCCGGCCGGCGGGTGCTTCACCGCCCCGCGCAGCCAGGCCACACCCAGCGGAGCCAGGGCCGCCGAGTACGCCGTCCGGAACCCCAGGTGCCCCTGCACGGTGGCCGGCTCGACCGTACCGGCCAGGCCCCGCGCGGCACACTCAGCGAGCAGGACCTTCGCCCGCCAGGTTTCCGGCACCACCACCGACACCCGGGCGGTACCGCCCATCCGTACCACCTGCCCGGCCCCGGCCAGCAGTCCCTCGAAGTCGAGGGGCGACGCTGGTCGCACCTCGGCCCCGAACAGGGAGAGCTGTCTGGCTACCGACACGCCGTCAGCGTAGAGCCCCGACTGAAAGATCTTGGCCGCCCGTTACCCCCGAAGGGGTACCAGACGGCCAAGATCGTACAAAGCGGTGAACCTCAGGCGCTGACCTTCTCCTCGGCGGGCTCGGTCGCGCCCTCGCTGCCATCCTCGTCGGCGACGGCGATCGGCTTGCGCTTGCTGAAGACCACCGCGGCGACGATCACCAGGAGGGCGACCCCGGCGATGGTGAACCGGACACCGGGCCTGGCGTCCGCGCCCGTGCTGAACGCCACCACCGCGGGGGCGATCAGCAGCGCGACCAGGTTCATCACCTTGAGCAGCGGGTTGATCGCCGGGCCGGCAGTGTCCTTGAACGGGTCACCGACCGTGTCACCGATGACCGTGGCGGCGTGTGCCGGCGAGCCCTTTCCGCCGTACTTGCCGTCCTCAACCAACTTCTTCGCGTTGTCCCAGGCGCCACCGGAGTTGGCCAGGAAAACCGCCATCAGGGTGCCGGAACCGATGGCGCCGGCCAGGTACGCGGCCAGCGGCCCTACCCCGAGGCCGAAGCCGACCGCGATCGGAGCCAGGATCGCGAGCAGGCCCGGGGTCAACAGTTCGCGCTGCGCGTCGCGGGTACAGATGTCGACGACCTTGCCGTACTCGGGCCGCTGCGAGCCGTCCATGATGCCGGGCAGTTCGCGGAACTGGCGGCGTACCTCGAACACGACAGCGCCGGCCGAACGGGACACCGCGTTGATCGCCAGCCCGGAGAAGAGGAACACCACGGCCGCGCCGAGCAGCAGCCCGACCAGGTTCGCCGGGTTGGAGACGTTCAGCAGCCCGAGGATCCGGTTGGCGATCTCGTCGGGCGGGGTGTCCGGCAACGCCCCGCGCAGCGCGGTACCCAGGCTGGAGGTGTACGAGCCGAAGAGCGCGGTCGCCGCGAGTACCGCGGTCGCGATCGCGATGCCCTTAGTGATCGCCTTGGTGGTGTTGCCCACCGCGTCCAGCTCGGTGAGGATGCGTGCACCCTTGGCGTCGATGTCGCCGGACATCTCGGCGATGCCCTGAGCGTTGTCGCTGATCGGGCCGAAGGTGTCCATCGCCACGATCACGCCGACTGTCGTGAGCAGGCCGGTACCGGCCAGCGCCACCGCGAAGAGCGACAGCAGGATCGAGTGGCCACCGAGCAGGAACGCACCGTACACCCCGGCGCCGATGACGATCGCGGAGTACACGGCCGACTCGAGGCCCACGCTCACCCCGGCGAGTACCACGGTGGCCGCGCCGGTGAGCGCGGTCTTGCCGATGTCCTGCACCGGGCGGCGCTGGGTTTCGGTGAAGTATCCGGTCAGCGCCTGGATGACGGCGGCGAGCACGATCCCGATGACCACGGCGACGATTGCCACAACCCGCGGGTTCTGGGTGGCCCCTGCCAGCTCCGAGCCCGGCTTCAGGTTGAGGCCGGCGAAGGTGGCGGGCAGGTACTTCCAGGCGGCGCCGGCGACGAGTACCGCCGAGATCACCGCGGAGATGTAGAACGCCCGGTTGATCGCGGTCAGGCCGTTGCGGTCCGAGACCCGCAGCCGGGTGATGAAGACACCGATGATCGCGGTCAGTACCCCGATGGTCGGCACGATCAGCGGGAAGATCAGGCCGTGGTCGCCGAAGGCCGCCTTGCCCAGGATCAGCGCGGCGACCAGGGTCACCGCGTACGACTCGAAGAGGTCGGCAGCCATCCCGGCGCAGTCGCCGACGTTGTCCCCGACGTTGTCGGCGATCGTGGCCGCGTTGCGCGGGTCGTCTTCCGGGATGTTCTGCTCGACCTTGCCGACCAGGTCGGCGCCGACGTCGGCGGCCTTGGTGAAGATGCCGCCGCCGACCCGCATGAACATGGCGAGCAGTGCGGCACCGAAGCCGAAGCCCTCCAGCACGGTCGGGGCGTTGTCCTTGTAGATCAGCACAACGACTGCCGCGCCGAAGAGTCCGAGGCCGACGGTGAGGAAGCCGACCACACCACCGGTGCGGAACGCGATCTGCATCGCCTTCTCCCGGCCGCCGGTGGCTTCCCGCGCCGCCGCGGCGACGCGCAGGTTGGCCCGGGTGGCCATCGCCATCCCGGCGCCGCCGATGAACGCGGAGAAGACCGCACCCACCACGAAGAAGGCCGATCGACCGATCTTGATGGCCGTCTCGTGGTCGCCAGGCTCGTTGACCGGGAGCAGGAACAGCAGGCAGGCAGCGATGGCGCCGAAGATGGCCAGCGTCTTGAACTGGCGCCAGAGGTACGCGCTCGCGCCCTCCTGCACAGCTCCGGCAATTTCCTGCATCTTGGCGGTACCCGTGCCGGCGGCGAGTACCGTCCTGACGAGTGCGGCCGCGAAGCCCAACGCCACCAACGCAATAGCTATCGCGATGATGACGTAGGACAGATTACTTCCCGTCAGGGACATCTCGTCGTCCTCCTGTACCACGACACGTGCCGCCGGCGCCCAACGCCGACGGCCCGTTCTCCACGCGGGTGGTTCGAACTCCGCATCCGACCGCGCAACGCGGGGTGCCGGAAATCGAACATGACCCGGGTACTGTAGCGGCCCGTCCGACAGGCGTCACACCGCAGCTAGCCAGGATCGCCTCACCCCACCAGGGAGGCCTGCTCAGCCTAGCGGTCAGCGGTCGGACATCCGCCGCTCGACCGGCCACGACATGCTGACCTCGGTGCCGAGCCCATCGGCGACGCTCGCCACCACGAGGTCGTCGACGAGACCCACCAGCAGCGCGAGACCCATTCGCGCGGCCACGACCTCCTCGGTCAGGGAGTCGGTCGGATCCTCGGCGGGTTGCCCCGCGAGCGCCGCCCCGGCCTCGTACCCGAGGTCGGCAACCACGTCAGAGCCGTGCGGAACCTGACCCACATCGGCGCCGTACGGAACCCGACCCACGTCAGCGCCGCGCGGAACCCGACCCACGTCAGCGCCGCGCGGAACCTGAACCACGTCAGCCGTCCGGGTCGCTGGGGCGCTGATCGATCCATTGCCCGATCTGGGTTCGTCGAGGAAGAGTCCGGGATCGGTCGGTGGCGGGCCGAGCCCCGGACCGTCACCGGCCCGGTCGATCACCCGGACCGTGAACCGCAGCCCGTCCTCCATCACCACGTCGACCAGGTCGTCCACGCCGTGACTGCGATGCAGGGCCACCGCACGCGAGCAGGCCTCCCCGATCGCCAGCCGGATCTCTTCGAGCAGCTCCTCCGCGACTCCCGCGCGACGCGCCACGGCCACACCCACCAGCCGCGCGGTGCGCACGTGCGCCGCAGCCGGTGAGAACGACAGCCTGACGGTGGACACCCTCACTCCGAATCGCCAAGGTCCGCGCCGGTACCCGGGTCCGCGCCGGACGCAGCGGTGGCCGCATCGACGGAGGCGTACAACGGGAACACGCGATCCAGCGCGGTGATCCGAAAAATCTTCAACAGCCGTTCGTGGTCAGCCACCAGGGCGAGGCGGCCGCCTGCCGCGTGCAGCCGTTTCAGCGCACCGACCAGGACCCCCAGCCCGGTGGAGTCGAGGAACTCCACCCGCCGAAGATCCACGACCACGCTCCGCGCACCCGCAGTCGCCAGCTCCACGAGCCGGGTGCGCAGTTCCGGCGCGGTGTACACGTCGACCTCGCCGCCAACCTCGAGCACGGTGTGCTCCGCGACGGTACGGGCCGACAATGACAGTTCCATGTGGCCTCCTCGACGCCGGGCGTGCGCAAATGGCGACGCACCCCAACGTCCCTGCCCGAAATCTAACCATCGATCGAGCCGCGGGTGCACATTCCGACGTCAACAACTGCCGGATGCGGTCCGCAGGAGTGACGCCGACGTGGACGGTGCGGCACGGTCGGTGTCACAGTGCAGGGCGTGACAACGGTCGTTCCCGAGCCTAGCGAGCTGCTGCACCGGCTCCTCCTCGGGCGACGCGGAGCGCGGCGCGAGGGCACCGAAGACCCGCTGACCCATGTGGAACGGGTGGCACCGCGCTCCGGCGATCCGGTCGGATGGCCGGACTGGGTTGCTCCCGGACTGCGCGAGGCGCTGTCGGCTCGCGGGATCACCGCCCCGTGGCGGCATCAGGCCAGAGCCGCGTCGCTCGCGCACGGCGGCCAGCATGTCGTGCTCGCCACCGGTACCGCCTCGGGCAAGTCTCTGGCCTACCAGCTCCCCACGCTCTCCGCGCTGTTGGCCGACCCCCGGGCCCGGGTGCTGTACCTGGCCCCGACCAAGGCGCTCGCCGCGGACCAACTGCACGCGTTGAGCACGCTGGACCTGCCCGGGGTACGCCCGGCCAGCTACGACGGTGACACTGCCCGCGAGGAACGGGAGTGGGTCCGCCAGCACGCGCGTTTCGTGCTCACCAACCCCGACATGCTGCACCACGGGCTGCTTCCCGGGCACTCCGCGTGGGCCGGTTTCCTACGCCGGCTGGCGTACGTGGTCGTCGACGAGTGCCACACCTACCGGGGCGTCTTCGGCTCGCACGTGGCGCACGTCCTGCGCCGGCTGCGCCGGATCGCTTCGCGCTACGGGTGTACCCCCGTGTTCGTGCTGGCCTCCGCGACTGTCGCCGACCCCGGCGGCACGGCGGGCCGCCTCACCGGGTTGCCGGTGACGCCGGTAACCGAGGACTCCTCGCCCCGCGGCGGGGTTACCGTCGCGCTGTGGGAGCCGCCGCTGCTCGACACCACCCGCGACAGCCGGAGCTTCGGCGTAGGCCCGGCCGGCCCCACAAGCACCGCCGGAGCCACCGCTGCGCGTGACGCGGCCCCGGTCCGGCGGTCGGCGCTGCGCGAGACCGCCGATCTGCTGACCGACGCGGTGGCGCACGGCGTGCGCACGCTCGCGTTCGTCCGCTCCCGCCGCGGCGCCGAACTCGTGGCGGCGATGGCCCGGCGGGGACTCGACGACGTCGCGCCCGGGCTGGGCGACCGGGTTGCCGCCTACCGCGGCGGGTACCTGCGTGAGGAGCGCCGCGAGCTGGAACGTGCGCTGCGCGAGGGGAGACTGCTCGGGCTCGCCGCCACCAACGCGCTGGAGCTCGGAGTCGACCTGGTCGGGCTGGACGCTGTTGTGCTGGCCGGGTACCCCGGCACCCTGGCCTCGCTGTGGCAGCAGGCCGGACGGGCCGGACGGGCGGGCCAGGAGTCGTTGTGTGTACTCGTGGCGCGGGACGACCCGCTCGACACGTACCTCGTGCACCATCCGGCGGCGCTGTTCTCCCGACCGGTCGAGGCGACCGTGCTCGACCCGGCCAACCCGTACGTCCTGGGCCCACAGTTGGCCTGCGCCGCCGCGGAGGCACCGCTGACCGAGGCCGATCTGGAACTCTTCGGCGGGGCACCCGCGTCGGCCGCCGTGCAGGCACTCGTCGACGCCGGTCAGGTGCGCCGCCGGCCGACCGGGTGGTACTGGACCGCCGACGGACGCCCCGACGTGAACCTGCGCGGTACCGGCGGATCGATCTCCGTGGTCGAGTCGGTGACCGGGCGGCTGCTCGGTACCGTGGACCACGCATCGGCGCACTTTCTGGTCCACCCCGGCGCTGTGTACCTGCACCAGGGCGCGTCGTTCATCGTGGACCACCTCGATCTCGACGACGCGGTCGCTCTGGTGCACTCCGAGAATCCGGACTGGACAACCCATCCCCGGGACACCCACACGCTGACTGTCCACTCAGTACGCTCCTATGTGGACGCCGGGCCGGTCGGGCTGTTCCTGGGCGAGGTCGAGGTGACCGGTCAGGTGGTGGGGTACCAGCGGCGGCGGATCGGCACCGGCGAGGTGCTCGACACCCGGCCGCTCGACCTGCCGCAGCGACGGCTGCGCACCGTGGCGGTGTGGTGGACGCTCTCGCCCGCTTCGTTGACCGCTGCAGGCGTGGATCCGGCGGAGGTGCCGGGCGCGCTGCACGCGGCCGAGCACGCGGCGATCGGCCTGCTGCCGCTGGTGGCCACCTGCGACCGGTGGGACATCGGCGGGCTCTCCACGGCCGAGCACCCGGACACCGGGTCGCCGACCATCTTCGTGTACGACGGGCACCCCGGTGGTGCCGGCTTCGCTGAGCGGGCGTACTCCGTGGCGGTGCAGTGGTTGGAGGCGACCCGCGCCGCCATCGCCTCGTGCGGCTGCGAGGCCGGTTGCCCGTCCTGTGTGCAGTCGCCGAAGTGCGGCAACGGCAACGCGCCGCTGGCGAAGGCCGGCGCGGTACGCGTACTGGATCTGGTCCTGCGTGAAATCGGCCACGCCGGCACCCGCTCCGGTTAGACGGGGCCGGCGGGCGTACCGCCGGCTGCGCGGATCGGGCCAGCCCGGGCTGTTGCGCGGGCGGACCACAGCCCGCCTGACACGTCGACCTCTACCGCGACGATCACATCCAGGCCGTCCAGGCGACACGAGGCCAACCGTGCGCCGTTCGCCACGATGATCCGCTCTGCGCGGGCGCAGGCAGCCTCTGGGCCGTCGACCGCTCGTACCGCGCCGGCGAGCGCACCGAGGTCGGCTGCGGACTCCGCGCGATGACGCGCCACCACGGCAACGCCCAGTTCCTGCACGAGGACCGCGTAGGCCACCACCGCGAGGCCCACCCCGAGCAGCCAGACCGATGCCGATCCCCGATCGCTGCGCAGCGCAGACCCGACCGCCATCACGCGCAGGCCCGCACGACGGCCCGGGCCCTCACCGCGACCCCGGTTCGACGGCGGCCACCGCTTCGGCCTGCACCCGCAGGCCCGGCAGGTGCACGCCGAGCGGGCGGGCGGTCGCCCGTACCGTGGCGTGCACGGTCTCGCCGTCGCTCCACACCGAGATGACGGCGCCATCGGGCGCAGTGCGTCGGCCGGCCGGCTCGCCAGGCTCGCCACGGGCGGCAGCCCGCACGGCGTCCCGGGCCGAATCCACACAGCGCAGCTTGGTCACCATGGCGTCGACCCCGGTGAGCCCGGCAAGGAGCAGGAACACGACGACCGGCATCGCCGCCGCGAGCTCTGCGGTCGCCGCACCCCGGTCGCGGAACGCGCCCCGGCTCATCGCAGTGCCCGCTCGATCAGCGCGGAGAGTGCGTTGCGGACCGCGTCGGAGGTGACGACCCGCAGCAGCAGCCCGGCAAAGGCCACTGCCGCGAGCGTACCGACGGCGTACTCGGCGGTGTTCATCCCGGCGTCGCTCCGCCGGCTGCGTTGCTTGCGCATCCGATCTCCCTCTACTCATCTGGCGGCAAGGACATCGCCGAGTACGGCGACGACCACCGGTACCACTCCGGTCAGCACGAATGCGGGCAGGAAGCACAGCCCCAGCGGCAGCACGACGAGTACGCCGACCTGTCTCGCCTTCGCCTCGGCGCGAGCCGACCTGTCCAACCGCAGGTCGTCTGCGGCGCCGGCGAGGGCGCCGCTGAACGCGGCACCGCTGTCGGCGCTCCGCACGGCGCTTCGCACCAGCCGGTGGGCGCCGAGGACATCGTCGAGGTTTCGCCACGCTACGGCGGGCGCGCTGCCGGCGCTCAGCTCCTCGGCGCAGGCCACCAGCCGTCGCCCCATCGGGCCGCCGAGTGCCGCGCCGACGACCCGGGTGGCCTGCTCAGTCGGCGCACCGGCCCGCAGCGCCGCCGCGAGCAGGTCGGCTGCCACCGGCAGGTCGGTGCCGGCGCGCCGCAGCTCACGCCGGTGGGCCGGCGGCTCCCAGCGACGGACGGCCCACCCGAGCACGAGCACGGTGCCGAGCCCGACGATCACGCCGGCAGCCCCACCCACCAGTAACGCGATCGCCAGCCCGGACCCGACACAGCCAGCTGCCGCGGCGGCCCGCTCACGGACGGCAGGCCAGCGCAGACTCGACCGGTATCGCGCCGTCCCATCGAAGTCGGCACGGCGCTCGCTCGTCATGATGGCTCCTCGACAGCACGCCGGCAGAGCATGGCGGTCCAGGCCAACCCGGCGCCCTGCAACACCAGCGCGGCGAGTGCACACACCCCACCGAGCGGGGTGTGCAGCAGCAGGCGCAGAGGATCACTGCCCATGCCGTACCCGAGACCGACGCCGGCCAGCGGCAGCCCCGCCAGGAGCCACGCGGTCGCCTGAGCCCCGGCGGTCTGCGCGGCAACGTTCGCACGGCACCGTTCGGCGGCTCGCAGGTCGGCAGCGACCCGGTCGAGCAGGTCGGCCAGGGGTGCCCCCAGTCGCTCGGCCACGCGCAGCGCGGCGGTCACCAACGCCTCGGCTCGTGCCACCACGACATCTGCCCGGGCCACCGCAGGACCCGCCGGCGACCCCGCACGATCGGGCAGCACCGCCAGAGCTCCGCCGCGATCCGGACGCAGCGCCGGGGCCGCCTCGGCCAGCGCGGGCGCCGGCGCCAGGCCGGCCCGAAGATCGGCGGCGAGGGTAGCGACTGCGTCCACGGCTGCGGTGCGGATGGCCGTCCTACGGCGCGCCTGCACCCTGCCCCGCATGGCGACGGCCGCCACGGTGCCGTACCCCGCCGCGAGTACCGCAGCCACCGGTCCGGCCAGCAGCAGCCCGCCGGCCGCTCCCGCCGCCCCGACCGCCACGACGAGAAGCGCTGGCCGACTCCATGGGCCTGGGCGGGGATACCCGCCCGCGGGTGCGACCAGTCGACGCAGCCGGCGCCGGGCCCGGCGCGAGCCGAACCACGGGGCCGTAGTCACCGGGCCACCTCGTAGCGCTGTGCCCGCAGGCCGGTCACCGCGACCTCACGCCCCGCCGCGTGCAGGCCCACCGCCTCACGCCCCGCCCCGTGCAGGCCCACCGCCTCACGCTGCGCGGGCAGGCCCGGGCCGGTCGCGTCACGCCCGCCGGTCAACACGACCGGCACTGTGACGCCCCGTTCGGCCAACAGCCGGGCCAACGGGCCAGCCGCCGGCCCGGCGCCCCAGCCGCGTCGCCACGCGGGAGCCAACGCGACGTAGCTGTGCCCTGGCGCGAGCCGCAGCAGGCACACCTCGTCGACGACCCGCCCGGCCGGGGTACGCCGGACCTGCACCACCACCCGCAGTGCGGCCGCCAGTTGGGCGTGCAGCGCGGCGCGGGGCACCCCGGCGAGCAGGCCGAGCGCCTCCAGCCGAGCGGGCACATCACCGGGTGCGTTGGCGTGCAACGTGGTCGCGCCGCCATCGTGGCCGGTGTTCAGCGCGCCCAGCAGATCCACCACCTCGGCGCCCCGACACTCGCCGACCACCAGCCGGTCGGGGCGCATCCGCAGGGCCTGGCGTACCAGGTCCCGTACCGTCACTGCGCCCGCACCCTCCACATTGGAGGTACGAGCCTCCAGTGCCACCACGTGCGGATGGGCGGGCCGCAGCTCAGCGGAGTCCTCCACGAGCACGATCCGCTCGCGGTGCGGCACCAACGACAGCAGTGCCGCCAGCAGGGTGGTCTTGCCGGCGCCCGTACCACCGCAGACCACGTACGCCAGGCGCGCAGCCACCACCGCGGCCAGCAACGCGGCAGCGTCGGCGTCGAGCGTTCCGGCCGAAATGAGGTCGGGCAGAGTGAAGGCCCGCGCCCGGAACGTGCGCAGTGACAGGTACGGCCCGGCCCGCGCCACCGGCGGCAGCACAGCGTGCAACCGGGTACCGTCGGGCAGCCGGGCGTCCACGCACGGGCTGCCCTCGTCGAGGCGGCGGCCGGCTCCGGCGGCCAGCCGCTGGGCCAGCCGGCGGACATCCTCCGCGCTGCCGAGGCGCACCGCGGAACGCTTCGCACCGGCACCCCGGTCGACCCAGACCTCGTTGCCGTTGACGAAGACGTCGGTGACTTCCGGATCAGCGAGCAGCGCGGTCAGCGGCCCGGCATGTTCGGCCACGGCCGGCTCAGCGATGGGCTGTCGGGCTGGCGCGGTCACGCCGACACCGCCCGCTCGTCAGCGTCGAGCTCGGCGAGCAGGCGTCGACACAGCACCGCGAGTGGACCCTTGCCGGCACCGGCTGGCGCATTGCCCCGCTCGACCCCGCGAGCCAGTTCGGGCTCGATCCGCAACGAGCCGGCCAGTGGCAGCCCCAACGCACGGGCGATCTCCTTCGGCGTGAGCCGCCCGGGCGCGGGCCCCCGCACGACGACTTCGAGCGCGACGGTGTGCGGGGCGGCCAACGCGGCCACCCGAGCGGCAGCCGCACACGCGCGCAGCTCCGCCGGTACCAGAAGCAGGGCCCGGTCGGCCGCCGCGAGTGCCAGCACCGCGGCGTCGTCGAAGCGCCGCGGCAGGTCCACCACGACCAGGTCCCGGCCCGCGCGCCCGACCTCCAACGCGGTCGACATCGCCTCGGCCGGCACCGCCTGCAGGTGACCGCGGTCCCAGGAGAGCACTGCCAGGTCCCCGCGACTGGGCAGCGCGTCGACGAGCCCGGGCGGGACCGGGTCGACGGCCAGGGTCGGCCACCGCACACCGTCGAGCGCCTCCCAGCCGAGCACCAGATCGACCCCGCCGCCGAGCGGATCCGCGTCGACGAGCATCACCCGCCGGCCCTGTCGCGCCGCGGTGACCGCGAGACCGGCGGCGAAGATGCTGGCCCCGGCCCCGCCTCGGCCGCCGAGCACGGCGACCACCCTGCCGCGCGGCCCCGCCGCCGCGATGTCGGCGAAGCGCCGGACCAGCCACGGTTCGGCTGCGGGCAGCAGCGCCAGGTGCTCTGCGCCAAGCGCCTCGGCCAGCTCGAACGCGGGCTCCGCGGTCCCGGGCCCACCAACCAGCAGGAGCCCGGACCGGCGCCGCAGCTGGGCCCGGACGCACGCCTCGCCCAATTCGACACCGACGAAAACACAGGACGCGCTGAGGAAGCGGTGTCGCGCGGCAGTGGGGTCGTGGGCGACGTCGACGTCGACGCCGGCGCGCGCCGCGATCCGCAGCAACTCGTCGAGCAGCTCGGGGTCGTCAACCACGAGCAGCGGTCGCCCCGGGTCGGACGGGAACGCCGTGACCATCATGGCGGCCTCCACAGGTCAGCATCAGTTGCACCGGACCGCCCGAGCCTGGCCCCGGGCGGCTCAGCCGCGAAAGCGGCAGATGGCGAGCTGTGGACAACAAAGGCGGCTGTGGACAAGGCACCACGACGTCGGTTGATCTGCTATGAGACTGCGACGGACCGCGCAACCAACACCGCGACCAACCTGACCACCACGAACACCGTCTCCGGGAGGAATCCGCGAGCCGCACGCTCGCCGCGACCGACGCCAGCCGGTGTCGCCCTCACCCGGTCGGGACTGCCGGTCCGACTCCGGTTTCACGATCTCCGACACTCCTACGCGACGTGGCTCGTCACCGCGGTCGTCCCGGTTAACGTCGTCCAGCGCGTGATGGGCCACGCGCGGGCATCGACGACGCTCAACTGCTACACGCACACACCCAGCGACTATGAGGACCGCGTGCGGGCCGCTCTGGACGCCGATGCTGACTTTTCGCTGACTTCCGGTACCCCCGAAGACCCGGAAGAGGGCGACGACCCGGGCGCGGCGAGCCTGGTACCTGCGTAAACGCCCTGGTGAGGGGTCGTCTCCGGAAAGGGACGACCCCCGCCGGGGGGCGACGGGGGTCGTCGGGGGTCCGGCTCCGGGGGGGTCGAGCCGAACCCACTCGAACGGCCGCGGGGGAGCGACCATCGAGTGCTACAGAGCGGGGCAACGCGGGCATCTCGCTCACCACCCGAAACCGCGTCGCAAAGAGAAGCATGCCCGACACAACCGCCCACGTCGAGTAGCCCGCCTCGCCCTCGACGGCCCGCGAAAAGACACGTCACTGAGAGCAGTGGCGGCATCCCGCAAAGTGATCCATTGCCGGCTGCTCACACCGGCTTGACCTGCACAGTTAGACTGCCGGCCGTGGTCCCTGGCGCCGCCTTCTTCGACCTCGACAAGACTGTGATCGCCAAGAACAGTGCTTTGGCGTTCGGCAGGCCGTTCTACCGGGACGGTCTGATCAACAACCGTGACATCGTCAAGGCGTCGTACGCGCAGCTGATCTACCGCATGAACAGCGCCGACGCGCAACAGATGGCCCGCCTGCGCGACTACTGGGCCGAGCTGTGCACGGGCTGGCGCGTCGAACAGGTCCGGCAGATCGTCAACGAGACGCTGCACGAACTGATCAATCCTTACGTGTACGCCGAAGCCGCGGCCCTCATTCATCAGCACCAACAGGAGTGCCGCGACGTGGTGCTCGTCTCGGCGTCCGGCGAGGAGATGGTGCGCCCGATCGGCGAGCTCCTCGGCATCACCGACGTGATCGCCACCCGGATGGTGGTCGAGGACGGCAGGTACACCGGCGAGGTCGCGTTCTACGCGGCCGGCCCGAACAAGGTCGAGGCGGTGCGCATGTTGGCCGCCGAGCGCGGGTACGACCTGGCCGCCTCGTACGCCTACTCCGACTCGGTCACCGACACGCCACTGCTGGAGCTCGTCGGGCACCCCACGGCGGTCAACCCCGACCGGGGGCTGCGCCGGATCGCGATCGAACGGGGCTGGCCGATGCTGGACTTCCGGCACCCGGTCCGGCCCGGCCAGCGGCTGCGGGAGCGGCCGGCCGTTCCGGTGGCGGCAGCCGCCGTCGGGGTCGGGGTTGCGATCGGGCTGGCCTGGTACGGCCGGCAGAAGCGGGCGAGGGTACGCCCGACGCCGCTCTGACGTACGCCCGACGCCGCTGTCGCAGCACAACTTCCCCAGCTTTCACACGTTGGTGGTCGCCTCTGGCGCTCACGGGCAAGGCGGCGTAGAAAGGGAGGTGCGAACCTCCCGGGGTTCGCAACACGGCCACTGGGCACCCACGCGCGACCAGCCACGGCAGGCACGTTGCGGCGGAACCTCATCGGACCGCCGACAACGACACGAGGTGCACGCCTGGTAACCCGGATGGACGTGTAGTGACGGCGCCTCTTCGGAGGCGCCGTCCACGTGTGGTCCCCCCTTCAGCCCTGCCCAACCAGTTGACCCGCGCACGTCGCCCCGCTCCGTACTGTTTTCCTGGGAGACACCTGTCCTCCAACGGAGAACGCAGCAGCGCCAGGAGAGGCCGATGTTCGGCGGACACGTACAGCCGGCAGTGCTGAACGGCTTGCTGATCGCCGCCGGGTTCACCTTCGTGGCGCTCTTCGCCATCCCGCCCATGCTGCACCAGGCCCGTAAGCGGCAACCTGTGCTACCCGCCGGCGTGGCCCCATCGCTGGGCGAGCTGGCCCACCCCGAGCAGCACGGCCGCCACGAGGCCCCGCCCCTGGTGGCCATGGCCCCGTCGGACGGTGCACCGACGAACTGGCCAGCGGGCGGCCACCGGCCACATGGGCAGCTGTACCGGGATCCGTACGCGGGCAATGTGGCGGAGCCACACGACCCCTGGCGCGCGCTGTACTCCTCGCTGGCCGCCCGGGGACAACGGCTGCACGAGTCAGACCTCAACCAGGAGCCGGATCCGGCCCTCGACCCGCGGGAGCCGACCGGGGAGACTCCCGCCGACCCGACGGGCTGACGATCAGTCGAGCAGCGCGGCACAGACCGCGGTCAGCTCTGAGGCGGCGACCACCACCGCAGCGGCATAGTGCTTGAGCCAGGAGCGCACTCCGTCCGGGGTACCGGTGGCGAACGCCCCAGCCGCGCCGACGTACTCCGTCTCGCGGGCAAGGTGGCCGACGTCGACCGCGAGCAGCCCCCGCGGATCGAGCCCGTCCGCGACGAGGGTGAGCCGCCCCGCGGCGCGGGCCACCACGCCATTGGGCCCGGCGAACGGACGCAGCGCCAGCAGTTCCCCGTGTACGACCGCAGCGCGCAGCAGCGCCGGCGCCCGACCAGCCGAGCCGGTCGGGCCGACAGCGCCGGGGCCGCTGGCGATGACGGCGGCCAGCGCGTCCAGCCGAGCCACGATGGCCGGTTCACCGCCCGGCGCCCCGTCGATCGGCCGGCCCAGCGACGCGTCGTCCAGTACGCCCCGACCGGCCAGCAGGTGCAGCCGGGCCAGCGCCTGTCGCGGGGCGGTACGCCAGGTGGCGGTGAGCCCGTCGAGGGCGGCACCCGCCCGCAGCGCGCCCTGCAGTACCGGGTCGGTGACCAGCCCGGCACGAACGTCGTCCAGCGGGTACCGGTGGCCCTCCAACGCGGCGCTGGCCACCGCGGAGCGCAACCCGACCTCGGCCGCGACCGGGCCACCCGAGCGGCGCAACGCGCGGTGCCGTAGCGCCTCGTCCAGAGCCTGGCGGGCGGCGTCGAACGCGTCGGCGACGCCGGCCAGGTCGAGCAGGGGCGCGAACGGATCCGGGGTCATCGCCGCATGGTCGCATCCCGCGACGGGGGTACCGGCGCCCGCCCGTGGAGTTCCACCCGACCGGTTCATCCGACTAGCCTGCACACGAGACCCGGATCACCCCGAGCGCAGCGAGGCGGCGTCATGAGCGAGACCCTGGAGAACCTGCTCAACGAGGACCGGCGGTTCCCGCCCCCCGCGGAGTTGGCGGCCAACGCCAACGTCACCGCCGACGCGTACACCGACGCGCAGCGTGACCGGCTCGAGTTCTGGGCGGGGCAGGCCCGGCAGCTGAGCTGGGCCAAGGAGTGGGAGCAGGTGCTCGACTGGTCGAACCCGCCGTTCGCGAAGTGGTTCGTGGGCGGGCAGCTCAACGTGGCGTACAACTGCCTGGACCGCCATGTCGAGGCCGGCCGCGGGAGCAAGACCGCGATCTACTGGGAGGGCGAGCCCGGCGACACCCGCGAGCTCAGCTACGACGACCTGTACTGGCTGGTCTGCCGGGCGGCCAACACGCTCACCGGCCTCGGCGTCGGCGCCGGGGACCGGGTCGCGATCTACCTGCCGATGATCCCCGAGGCGGTGGTCGCGATGCTCGCCTGCGCCCGGATCGGCGCCACCCACAGCGTCGTCTTCGGCGGGTTCTCCGCCGAAGCCCTGGCCGGACGGATCTCCGACGCCGACGCCAAACTCGTGATCACCGCAGACGGTGGGTACCGGCGCGGTGCAGTCAGTCCACTCAAGCCGATCGTGGACGACGCGGTGGCGCGCTGCCCGAGCGTGCAACACGTCCTCGTGGTGCGGCGCACCGGCCAGGACGTCGACTGGACCGACGGGCGTGACCTGTGGTGGCACGACACCGTCGAGACCGCCTCCTTCGAGCACGCCCCGCAACCCTTCGACGCCGAACACCCGTTGTTCATCCTGTACACCTCCGGGACGACCGCGAAACCCAAGGGCATCCTGCACACCACCGGTGGGTACCTCACCCAGGCGGCGTGGACCCACCATGCGGTCTTCGACCTCAAACCCGACACCGACATCTTCTGGTGTACCGCCGACGTCGGCTGGGTCACCGGGCACAGCTACATCGTGTACGGGCCACTGGCCAACGGCGCCACCCAGGTCATGTACGAAGGAACCCCGGACACCCCACACCGCGGGCGGGTCTGGGAGATTGTCGCCAAGTACGGCGTGACGATCCTGTACACCGCGCCGACCCTGATCCGCACCATGATGAAGTGGGGCGACGACATCCCGGCCGGGTACGACCTGACCTCGCTGCGCCTGCTCGGCAGCGTCGGTGAACCGATCAACCCCGAAGCCTGGATGTGGTATCGGGAAAACATCGGCCGGGCCAGACCCAACACCAGCGACGGGGCCCGTGAGCACTGCCCGATCGTGGACACCTGGTGGCAGACCGAAACCGGCGCCATCATGATCAGCCCACTGCCCGGAGTCACCACCACCAAACCCGGCTCCGCGATGACCGCACTGCCCGGGATCGTGGCCGACGTCGTCGACGACACCGCCACTTCGGTACCCAACGGCGGCGGCGGGTACCTCGTCATCCGCGAACCGTGGCCGAGCATGCTGCGCACCATCTGGGGCGACGACCAGCGCTACCTCGACACGTACTGGTCCCGCTTCGGCGCCGGCTCAGCAGGGGCGGCCGACGCGGCCGGCGCGGCGGGGTCGGCCGGCGCAGCCGGCTGGATCTACTTCGCCGGTGACGGGGCCAAGCGCGACGCCGACGGCCACCTGTGGCTGCTCGGCCGGGTCGACGACGTGATGCTGGTGTCGGGACACAACATTTCCACCACCGAGGTGGAGAGCGCACTCGTCAGCCACCCCCGGGTAGCCGAAGCCGCGGTCGTCGGCGCCACCGACGCGACCACCGGACAGGCGATCGTGGCCTTCGCCATCCTGCGCGGCACAGCCGGCACAGCCGGCGGGGACGATGGGAGCGGCGTCGACGGCGAGGTGCTGATCCGCGAGCTCCGCGAGCACGTCGCGAAGACCCTCGGCCCGATCGCCAGGCCCCGCCAGATCATGGTGGTGGCCGAACTACCGAAGACCCGGTCCGGCAAGATCATGCGCCGGCTGCTCCGCGATGTGGCCGAGAACCGTTCCCTCGGCGACGTCAGCACCCTGCAGGACTCGGCGGTGATGGAGCTGATCGCCGGCGGGCTGAAGGCCGGCAAAGGCGACGAGGACTGACCCTCCCCTGTGGACGCTGGACACTCCGCCCGTCGACGAGCAGGGGGCGCACCTGTCCGTCCGGTCGGGGGCCGGGCCGGCACCCCGGTCCCGATGATCGCGGACTTGCGTCGTCCCGGTGTATCACGCGTGATACAGTGCTCGTATGACTGAGGTTGCTGTTCGGGATCTACGCAACCACGGCGGCGACATCCTCGACCGGGTCGCAGGTGGGGAGGTGTTGACGGTTACCCGTGATGGGCGTCCGATCGCGGAGTTGCGACCGTTGCCTCGCCGCCCCCTTCCGGCGGCCACCTTGTTGGAGCGATGGCGTCGCCTACCCGTGGTGGATGCGGTCAAGCTGCGTGCGGACATCGACGACGTCCTGGACTCGTCGTTGTGACTGAACCCGCCGAACACCACGACCGTGGCGTGCTCGACACCAGCACAGTGATCCTGCTTGGTCGGATGGCAGACCCCGCCGTGCTCCCGAGCGAGCCGCTCATCACCACGGTGACCCTCGCCGAACTCTCCGTCGGACCGTTGGTCGCATCAACCGACGAGGAGCGGGCCGCCCGCCAGGCGCATGTGCAGCAGGCGGAGGCCGACTTCGACCCGCTGCCATTCGACGCACCAGCGGCACGCGCCTTCGGCCGGGTCGCGGCATCCCTGCGCCGGGCAGGCCGCAAGACCTCAGCCCGCACCTACGATGCCATGATCGCGGCCACCGCAATGTCCAACGACCTACCTGTGTACACGTGCAACCCGGGCGACTTCGAAGGCATCGACGGCCTCACCGTTGTCGCGGTCCCCGTTCCCGCCACTGCCCCCCCAGTCGCGATTGATCTCACCGCGCAAGCCCCGCGACGGGGATGAGCGAGCCGCCGGTTTCCCGGCCGCAGCGCCACGCCGCGTGCTCCGAACAGTCGTGGCCATGGTCGAACGTCTGGAGCGGTACCGGGCCGAACTCGGCAGCTGACCGCCGGCAGCCATCCTGAGCGCTGCTGCGGCGAGCCGCCGTACCCTGTGGTTCATGGCCCCTCCACTGGACGAGTCGTGCGTGCTGCTCGACGGCCCGTGGACACACCGCTTCGTCAGCGCCAACGGCACCCGCTTCCACGTGGTCGAGGCCGGTACCGGGCCGCTGGTGCTGTTCCTGCACGGCTTTCCGGAGTTCTGGTGGGCGTGGCACCACCAGCTCGTGGCGCTCGCTGGGGCAGGGTACCGGGCCGTCGCCGTCGACCTGCGCGGCTGCGGCGCCAGCGACAAGCCACCACGGGGCTACGACGGGTACACGATGGCCGGTGACGTGGTCGGGATGATCCGCGGGCTAGGCGAGCGCAGCGCGGTCCTGGTCGGTGCCGGGTACGGCGGGATGATCGCCTGGACGACGGCAGCCTTCCACCCCACGATGGTCCGCCGCCTCGTGGTGGCCGGCGCGGCGCACCCGCTGCGGCTGCGGGCGGCGCTGGCCAGCGACCCCCGCGGGCAGCTCGCTGCGGCGCTGCCGGTCCTGCGCTTCCAGGTGCCGCGCTACGAGCATGTGCTCACCCGCAACGGGGCTGCGCTGGTCGGCGAGTACCTGCGTCGCTGGGGCGGACCGGCCTGGGTGGGTGGCCCGGAATTCGCCGAGTACGCCCAGCGCTGCCGCGACGCGATGCAGATCCCGCAGGCATCGTTCTGCGCGATGGAGGCGTACCGCTGGGCGGTGCGCTCGGTCCTGCGGCTGCACGGGTACCGCTTCGTCAAGCTGGTCCAGCAGCCGATCACCAGCCCCACACTGCAGCTGCACGGTGCCCTCGACCCGGCCACGCTGCCGCGTACCGCCCAGGGCTCGGGGCGCTACGTCGTCGCGGACTACCAGTGGCGGCTGCTCGACGGAGTCGGCCACTTCCCGCAGGTGGAGGCGCCGGAGCTGGTCACCGGTGAGATCCTTCGCTGGGCGAAGTAGCCGGCACGGCCGGGCTGTGCCGGGGCGGGCGGGCGCGGGTCAGACGCGGGAGACGGCGAGGTCGCGCACCTCGCTGCGGGGCGCCCAGCCCTGGTACACCCCGTAGTCGAACTCCTCGAGTTTGAGCTGTTCGGCGATCGTGGCGAGCCCGCCGGTGTACTCCACCCGATACCACGTCTCGTGCTCGCCGAGCACGATGAACGGCTGCCCGCGCCAGCTGCAGGTGGTGCGGACGTAGACCAGCTCGACCTCGTTGTCCGGCACGATCCGGCGGTACCGACCGGGGGTCACCTCCTCGAAGCCGTCGAGCGGCTGCGAGTGGTACAGCCGGACCTGGTTGCCGTCCGGGCTCGCTTCGTACTCCTGACCCTGCCAGCGGGCCGCGTACCAGTCCTTCGTCGTCATCTCGTCGCCTCGTCGTCCACGCGCTGCCACCCGCCCGTGTCGGCGTCGAAGACCGCGATGTGCGTCTCGGTGCCCGCGGTGTCCAGCCGCCACAGCTCGGCGCCGTGCGGCAGCCGGGTACTGTCCACTTTGAACTCGGCGATCACGTCACGCCCCTCGCTCGGGGCAAAACCGTTGCCCCGAAAGGGCGGCCGTTCGATAACCCAGCCGAGCATCGCGCGCATCGCCGCGTCGTTCTGCCCGCCGTACGGGACGCGGTACAGGCTCGGCCGGTACGAACCCCAGCGCAGCACGTACACCTCGGGGTCGTCCGGGGAGAACGGCGAGCCCGAGTACCCCAGCCCGAGGGCGGCGTACAGCGTCAGCGGCGTACACAGATGCGCGACCTCCGCGGCGGGGTGGACGAAGCCGGTCACCCGGTCGTACCCGCGCTCCAGGTAGTACGGCAACTGGGCGGCGGCCACCGTCTTCTGCATGAAGACCAGTCCCGGCGGGCGGGGGGTGTAGGTGCGCTGCGCGGCCCGCTCCAGCGGGGCCGGCTCCAACTCGGGCCGCTCATCGGTCAACCCGACCTCGTCGGCCCACCGGGCGAGCGCGATGACCTGCGCTCCGGGCAGCGTCGCACTGATCGGGGTACCCGGATTCACCGCGAACGCGAGGTGTTCGCCGGGCCAGGCGTGGCTCAACTGGGTGAACTTGACCCAGACCCCGTGAGCCTGCTCGCCGAGGCGCTCGGCGAGCAGCTCGTGCGAGGTGAAGACGACGACGTGCGGAGCACCATCGACAAGATCGAGTCGCCACCGGTCGCTCGTGGCGACCGGGTCCTCGCCGTTGGCTGCGCCCGGCAGCAGCACCCGAGCCAGCAGCAGGGTCGACAGGAAGCCGTCCGCCTTGCCAGCCTGGGCGGCGGCGAGCAGCTGCTCCTCGACCCGGTTGGTCGGCGTGAAATCGATCTCCTCCAGCGGCAACTGCGGCACCGGCTCCATCTGCTCCAGTCCGGGCGGTGCCTGCTCCACTCCAGGCGGTGCCTGCTCCAGTCCGCGCGGTACCTGGGGGACTGGCTCGACCGACGCCGGATACTCCGGGACCGGCGCCGCAACCTCCGCTGCGGCCGCAGCAGGCTCGACCGGAGTTTCGATCACCACCGCCCACCCCTCGGCCACGGGCGCTGACTCCACAGACGACATCGGCGGCACGACCGGCACCGGCACGACCGGCACCGGTGCAGCGGGCGGTTCGATCACCATCGCCCACACCTCGGCCCCGGGCGCTGACTCCACAGGCGACGTCGGCGGCACGACCGGCACCGGCGCAACGGGCGATGCCGGCGATTCGACGGGCGGCGCCCACGACGGGGGGGCCAGCGACGGGGGGGCCAGCGGCCGTTCCGACTGCGGCTGCACGGGCGACTCCGCGGGTACCGGCAACGGCACGGGCGACTCCGCGGGTACCGGCAACGGCACGGGCGACTCCGCGGGTACCGGCAACGGCACGGGCGACTGCGCGGGTGCCGGCAGCGGCGGCTCCGTCGTCGCCCGCAACCGGGCACCCAGAGACAGCTCTGTTGGCCGCTCCACGGGCGGCTGCGCCGGTACCCCGACAGCCGGCTCCGCCGTTGCCCAGAGCTGGGCGCCCCACGAAGGCCCGACCGCCGGCACCACCACGGGCCCGACCGCCGGCACCACCACGGGCCCGACCGCCGGCACCACCACGGGCGGCTCCACCACGGGTGGCGGGACCACCACCTCCACCACGGGCGGCAGGACCACCGGCTCCACCGCGGGCGGCGGGACCACGGTGGTCCAGTTCTGGGCGGACGGTGCCTGGTCGGGCCGGCTGGTGAGCCGCTGCTCCGCAGCCATCACCGACCCCATCGCCGACGGCGCGGGCGGGTCGGCCGGTGGCGCGGGAGCTGTGGGTACCGTCGCGGCAGCCCACACCCGGTTCGCCGGCGGATCAGCCGCCGCGGGCATCAGTTCGGGCCTCGGCGTGGCCGGCAGCTCCGGCACGGCCGGCGCCGCGAGTGTCGGAACCTTCGCGACGGCCCGGGTCCGGTTGGCAGCCTGGTCCATCCGCGCCTGGGAGCCCAGGGAACGCCCGGGCAGCCGGATCTCGCCACGGTTGATCTGAGCGACGAACCAGGCGGGCAGGTACCCCTCGATCGGCAGCCCCGGGTTGACCGCCAACCACCACTCCAGGTTGGGCCAGGTCCCCGCCAACCGGTGGAAGGACATCATCCGGTACGAGCCAGGATGCTCGGGCAGGCAGGCGCGCAGCGCTGCCGGAGAGGTGAACGCGAGCACGTGCATGCGCCCCTCCGAAGCCCAGGTACCCCAGCCGACCGCCTCCTGCTGGGCCGCAGCCGCCGCGGAGATCGGCAACAGCAGGTCGACCGTACCCAGGATCCGGAAGTACCGCTCCTGGTCCTGCGCCAGCAGGGCGTCGCTCAGTGCGGACTCGGCTTCGGTGACCGGCTCCCAGGTGTTCACAGTGCTCGGTCACCTCCTCCCCTGGGGCGCGGTTCGTCCCCGACGCTGCCATCAAAGTACAAGGCCCATGCGCTCAGGGGCAGCGTCGCCTTTGCGACGCGGATAACATGCCCATCCAGCGGCCGGCGTACAGCCCGCCGAGGAGCACAGCGGGCCATTGCACCGACACATTCAGTATTGACAGGGTTCGGCATGGCATGGGGGCGCGGATGCGGGCGGGTGGGCGTCGGGGCGCCACGATCACCGTATTGGCAGCGGTGCTCACCAGCGCCTGCGTGGCGCTCCCGGCGGTACCAGCCGATGCCGCTTCCCGCTGCACCAGTACCCCACCGGCCGGGCAGGAGCTCGCTGGCGTTCCCTGGGCCCAGCAGCGGTACGCCCCCGAACGGCTGGCCGGGCTCGCCACCGGTCGCGGCAGCGTGATCGCGGTGATCGACTCCGGGATCGACACCCGCCACCCACAGCTGTCCGGAGCTGACATTGTCGCCGGTACCGACGCGCTGGGAGACGGCCCGGATGGCCGGTTCGACTGTCTCGGCCACGGTACTGCGGTGGCCAGCATCATCGTCGGACAACCCCAGGCCGGCACCGGGTTCCGCGGCCTGGCCCCGGACGCCACGATTGTGCCGATCCGGGTGAGCGAGCTGGAGACCCTCGAAGCCGGCGGTACGGCCGGCCACGCGGTGAACCCCGCTGGGCTCGCCGGCGCGATCCGGTTCGCTGTCAACGACGGCGCCACGGTGCTCAACCTGTCGCTGGTGATGTACCGCGACGAGCCGGTGGTACGCGACGCCGTCAGGTACGCCATCGATCAGGGCGTACTCGTCGTGGCGGCCGTGGGCAACGCGCACGAGCAGGGCGACCCGACGCCGTACCCGGCCGCATATGACGGCGTCATCGGTGTGGGCGCGATCCGTCCGGACGGCCAGCGGGTGCCGTCGTCGCAGGTCGGCGGCTACGTCGACCTGGTCGCCCCGGGCGGGGCCGTGCCCGCCGCGGCGGTCGGCCGCGGGTACCTGGCCTATGAGGGCACGAGCTTCGCGGTGCCGTTCGTGGCTGCGGCCGCGGCACTGGTGCACGAGTACCGGCCGAACCTGTCCGCCCGCGAGATTGCTGCCCGGCTGCTGGCCACCGCTGACGCCGCCCCGGGTACCCCGGGCAGCCCGGGGTACGGCCGCGGCGTGCTCAATCCCTACCGGGCGATGACCGAGCAGCTCGCCAGCCCAGCCGCACTGAGGGTCGAAACGCCGCACGCGGGCGACGACAACGGGCTCGCAGTCGCCGCAGCCCGTCGCACCCGTGGACAGGCGCTGCTGCTGGCCGGCGCCGGTGGGTCGGTGGCGGTGCTGGTGGTGTTGGCCGGTGCGGCGCTGCCCCGTGGCCGGCGCCGCCGGTGGCGCCCTGGCGCGCCGTGATCCTGCCACCCGCGGATCTGCAGCCGTGCCCGGCCCGCTCGCGGCTCCGCGGGCAAGCTGGCCGGCGCACAGCTACAGAATCTCGAACGGTGTGGGTCACTCGAACAGGCGGGTGTTGCGCTGCTCGGTATTCAGGTAGTCAGCTGCCGAGTCGTCGACAGCTCTCTTGATGTTGCCCAGGATCGTCGCCAGGTCTCCGGCGGCCTGCCGCCAGGTGGCCTGCCGGGCGGTGTACGCCTGTTGGGCGCTCCCCTCCCAGCTCGCCACCAGCGGCGCAGCCGCCCCCTCGAGGTCGGACAGCTGCGACTCCAGCTTGTTCAGCGCGACCACGATCTCGCTACTGGCGTGCTGGAGCTTGGCGAAGTCCACGACCAGGGTTGTGTCGGTCATTGTCTTTCTCCTCCCGTGGACTACAGCGGCAGCGAAATACCGCCGCGATGGGTCGCCGAAATCCGATCGGCGGCATCGGTGTCGGACTCGGTATAGAAGTGGCCGGCGGTACGGATCGCCGCCGCAGTCTCCCCCAACGACCTGTGCAGGCTGCGCTGGTCGGCCGCCCACGCCTCCTTGACCTCATCGAAAGAACGGCTGGCCCGGCCCTGCCAGCCGCTGCGCACCGTCTCCAGTTCGTTCATCAGCCGCCCGAGCAGCGCATCGAGCTCGGAGTTGGCATCCTCGAACCTCTTCGCGGTCTGCTCCATCACCGCTGCCTGTGCCTGAGTGGTATCGGCCACCTCGTCTGTCACCCACTTCCCTTGGGCGGCGCCGCATCCTCGGCGGCGCCGTCGACCTGGTTGACGCTAACAACGGTCGATCCGGCCCGGCTAGAGCGAACTCATGCCTGTGGATAACTCGGCTACGAGCAGCCTGCCGAGCCACCTCGAAGTGCCGAGCTGAACCCCCTGCTGCGGGCGAGCCTGCTCATGGGACCGGCATGCGGGCCGCCACCGGGTCCAGTACCCGCCCGACCGGCAGCAGCGCGACCAGCTCCGCGGGCATCCGCACCGGGGGGGTCCCGGAGTAGCCGAGCATCGCGAATACCTCGACAGCAGCGACCGGGAAGCGCACCCCGAGGTCGGTCACGACGCTGAACGCGCCCGCCGGGGCTCCGGACGACGCGAGCGCCTCGACCAGGGCGCCCCGACCGGGCGGTACCACCACCCGGTCCACCGCCCCGCCGCCCCTCGAACCAGCAGTCGCGTCATCGGGCACCGGCAGTTCGGCGTCGACGCGCAGCTCGGAAGGGCCGCCGGCATCAGGCACCGCGGCGCAGACGGTGTCGGCGGTGGCCAGCTTCGGCGTGGTCGCCGGCAGTGCGGCGGTCCCGCCGCCGCCGGTACCAGCGCCGCCCGCGGCCGGCCCGGCCACCGCCTTCGGCGCCGCCGAGTATTCGGCCGCGCTGAGCGGGGTCGCTTCGGTGGTACCCGTCGCGCTCGCCGTCTGCGGGTCGGCCAGGATCAGTCCCGCCTCCAGCTCGGTGACCGGTGCCAGCGCGTCGGCGCGGGCCACCACGTACTGGCGCTCGCCACCCAGGCTGGTCACCACGAAGACCTGCCCGACCCGCGCACCGCGCACGGCCGTGGACGGCCGTCCCCGGTTGGCGATCTCGATCCGGTCCAGATCGACCCCGGCGGGTACCACGTTGACCAGGGCTGCCGCCACCGGTACCGGCAACCTGCCGACCCCGCCGAGCGCGGTGAGTACCACCTGCGGCTCGCGTACCCGGTACCGGTGCGCATTCCAGAGCAGGTACTCCTCGCCCTGCGGTACGGCCACCAGCAGCGCCTGCGGGTCGCCGAGCGGCCGGCCGCCGGTGACACCCCCGCCGACCAGCAGGAGCGACTCCGGCCGGGCCACCCCAGCGGGATCCCGGGCCGGCCGGGAACAGACCGTCCAGGCCTGGCCGAGCAGGCGTTCGCGGGCGGGCAGCGAGTCCGGTGCACCGGGGATGCCCAGCGGTACCCCCCGCGGCGCTCCGGCCAGGGTGGCCCGGGGTACCCACACCGTGCGGGCCTGCGCCGTTCCGACGATCAGCAGCGCCGAGGTGTAGTTCAGCACCGGGTGCAGCCGCCCGTCGAGGTACACGTACCGGGCTCCGGACTCCTTCTCGATGATCACTGCACCGGTGTCCCGCCAGTTGGCGGCGGTACCGCCGGTCAGCACGGAGTACGCCACCGCACCGGCCAGCCCCAGTACGGCGAGCAGCGCGCCGGCGAGGGTGGCGCCGGCGACCCGCCGGAACGGCGACTGCTCCGGGTCGGTCTCCCGGGCCACGAGCGCGGCGACCACCCGCTGCACGGTGAACTGGTGCGAATGCAGCTGATCCTGTCGCGACGGCATGTCACCTCTCCCTCACAGCGCCCCTGCCCCGCCGGGCGGTACCCCGGGCGGACCCGGCGCCGGACGGGCCCGACAGCCGGCCCCGCGCCGAGCCGGGGCCCACGGCGGGGCGACCGCGCCCTACGATAGGCGGCCGGAGGACTGGCCGGGGTACACGTCGGGGGGAGGGCACGAAGGCATGGCATCATCGACAGCCGCCGCTGGGTCGCAGCCGGCACGCCCGGCGCCCCGGCGTTGGGGCCGGCCACTGGGACTCGCCTCGGGACAGTTGGTGGCCGCCGAGCTCGCCGCGGTGGTGGCGATCGGCGCGGCCAACGCGAACCTGTACTGGAAGGCGGCCGCGGCGCCGGTGGCGATCGCGCTGGTCCTGCTGGCATTCGGCCGGCTGCGCCGGCGTTGGGCGTACGAATGGCTCACCCTGGCCGCCCGCCGCCGCTCGCGGCGCCGGGCGCTGCCGGTCGGCGCCACCCCCGAAGAGCTGCTCGACCTGGTCCGCCCCGGCGCGACAGTCGTCACCGTGGAGCTGGACTCGATCCCGATCGGGGCTTTCGCCGACGGGTACGGCCTGACTGCCGTCCTCGAACTGGGCGACGGGGCGGCACTGCTGGGTGACCCCGGACCGCTCGCGCCCTCGCCTGCGGCGCTGCTGCCCCCGGCCGGGCCCGACCAGCCCGACGTGCGGATCCAGCTGCTCGTCTCCGCGACGCCCGCACCGGCGCCGCGGGCCGGGTCGAGCCCGTCCGCGACCTCGTACCGCCAGCTCACCGAGGGGCGCATTCCTGCACTGCAGCGGGCGTTCCTGGCGGTGCATGTACGCCGCAGCGGCGGGATGGCCGAGGCGGAGCTGCGCCGGGCACTGGTCAGCGCGATCCGCCGGGCACAGCGCCGGCTGGACCGCGACGGGGTGACCGGCCGTCCACTGGGGCCCGAGAGCGTGCTGCGGGTACTGGCCGAGCTGGCGTACCACGATCCGGCGTACCCGGCCCGGGAGAGCTGGTCCACTGTGGACCTCGGCGGGCTGCGCCAGGTGACGTTCCGGCTGCGCCGCTGGCCCAGTGCCGGCGGGGAGCAGACCCGGGGCCTGCTGACCCGGCTGCTCACCCTGCCTGGCACCGGAGTCACCGTCTCGGTGGCCGCCGAGCGCGGCCCGGGCGGCGCCGACGAGGTGCGTGGCGAACTGGTCGTCCGGCTCGCCGCACCCCGGTCGCCGGCGGTCAACGCGGCGATCTCCGCGCTGCGCCGTCAGCTGAGCTCGGCCGGCGCGGCGGCGCGGCGGCTCGACGCGACCCAGTTGGAGGGATTGGCGGCCACCCTGCCGCTCGGCGGGGCCGCTGACCCGGGCGCCGCCGGACTGGTCGGCGTGATGAACCGCACGGCTGGTGCCGCTCTGGTCGGCGACGCCGGACTGCCGGCCGACGCCGCGGCGCTCGCCGCGATCCAGACCGCGGTCGGCGGGGACGGACTGATGCTCGGGGTCAACCGGCGCAACGAGCCGACGACGCTGCGCCTGTTCCGCCCCGAACCGACCCGGGTGGCGCTCTTCGGGGGGATGCGCTGCGCCCAACTGGTGGCGCTGCGGGCACTTGCCCTGGGTGCCCAGGTGATGGTCCAGACCGGACGGCCGCAGGCCTGGGAACCCTTCCTGCGCGGGCTCGGCAGCGCCGGCGACGCGCTGGTCCTGCTGGCCCCGGGGCGGGTCGGGGAGCCGCCGCCAGCGAGCCCGCTGCGCCCCCAGTTGGCCGTACTGGACACCGGTCCGGTCGCAGCGATGGGGCTGACCGTGCCCGAGGGGGCCTGGCGGGCGACGCTGCTGGTCCGCGACGAGCTGACCGGCTCCGATATCGATGCGCTGACCCGGGCCGACCTGGTGTTGCTCCAGCCGCTGAGGCCGGCTGAGGCGATGCTCGCGGCGAGCACGCTGGGGTTGGGTGATTCGGCCGAGTGGCTGACCCGGATCCGGGCCGACATGGTCGGCGTCGTGGCGCACCGCCGGACGCTACGCTGGGCGCTGCTCGCGACCACTCCGATCGAACAGCAACTCATCGGGGCGGTCACCAGGTAGTCGGCGCAGGGGACAGCCGAACGCCGGACGTCATGCAATGATCCGTCGCATGGGCCTCGCTATCCGCCTCGTGATCAGTGCCATCGCGCTCTTCGTCACGACCCTCATTCCGCCGCTTAAGATCACCCTGACCGGCCCCTCCGAAGGTGTCTTCTCCACCAGCACGCTCACCAAGGTGGGCACCCTGCTGCTGGTAGCGGCGATCTTCGGCATCGTCAACGCCGTGCTGCGCCCGATCATCAAGACGATCGGCTGCTGGGCGTACGTCCTGACGCTCGGGCTGGTCGCGATCGTCGTCAACGGCGCGCTGTTCATGCTCACCAGCTACCTCGCCGAGCTGCTCGGGCTGCCGTTCAATGTAGACAAGTTCTTCCCCGGCGCGGTGATCGGTGCGCTGCTCGTCGGTGTCATCAGCTGGCTGCTGAACATGCTCGTCCCGGACCGGGAATGACTCTGCACCCGCGGTCCTGGCCGCCGGCGCGCTGAGGCGCCGCGGCGAAGGTCTCTCAGACCTCCGTCCGCAGCACCTCAGCGAGGCTGTGCGCGGTGGCCAGCAGCTTGGTGCGGACCACCCGGGCTGAGGTCATCAGCTCGGTGGCCGGCAACGCACAGGCCAGCACCACGCGCCGGTCCGGATCACGGTCGTTCATGACGAGGACCGCGGCGCAGGCTAATCCGGGCCGGTACTGGTTGATCGATACATGCATGCCGCGCCGCTCACCGACCGCGAGATCCGCGTCCAGCGTCTCCGGCGAGGTGACCGTGTGCGGCGTGTACGCCGGCATGCCCACCTCTTTGAGGAAACGCCACCGCTGGTCCGGAGTGAGCGTGGCGAGCAGGGCCTTGCCGAGCGCCGTGGCGTGCGCGGCGTCATCGAAGCCCGGCACCAGCTCCTCCAGGTGCGGCGAGCGGGCGCCCTCCGCGGCAGCGGTGATCGCCACCTTCCCGCTGACGAACCTTGCCAGGTAGTGGCTGTACCCGGTCTCGCTGGCAGCCCGGCGCAGACCATCAGTGACCGGGCCCGGGCCCCGGAAGGCAGCCACGAGTTCACGGAACCGGTCGGCTATCTCCAGGCCGACCATGTACGTCCCGTCCTCGCGCCGGACCACGTAGCCCTCGTAGGCGAGCGTTCGTACCAGGTGGTACGTCGTCGCGACGGTCAGGTGGCAGCGCCGCGCCACCTGCTTGACGGTCAGGCCTCGTTCGGCCTGTCCGACTGCCTCCAACACCCGCAGCGCGCGTGACACGCTCCGGATCAGATCTGACGGTTCGGCTTGTGGATCTCTCACCGCCGCACCTCCCCAGCCGCAGCAGTACCAAGATGTACACCATATGAAATCGGATACCGGGCCGGAAACCTCCCATTGACCAAAAAGGTGCTGTCGAGTTGCGAGCTATGAATCAGCTTACGGTTATCGAGCGATCACCGAGGCGCGCGAGCGTGCCATCAAGTGACGACAAGCCGTAGTCGGAGGAATCGGCTCAGTAATCGTCGCCTACATATCGGTAATGCCCGAGTTCTCGCTAGGTGATTGAGAAATCGCCCTAAACCGCATTTTCCTCGCGCACTACGGAGACCCTACGGACAAGCTACGGAGACCGCTCGGATGCGCTACCGCAGCGCCAGGCGCACGGGAGCAACCACTCTCAGCGGCGCGCGAGGAGAAGCTCAGCCAGTGCGGTCGGCGATGACGTCGCAGAGCGACTCCAGCGCCTCGCGGGCCGGGCACCCGGGCAGGTCGGCCAGGCAGCCACGGGCCTGCTCGGCGTAGGACCGGACGGTCTCGCGGGCCCGCTTCACCGAATCCGACTCGCGCAACAGGACCAACGCCTCGGCGAGCAGCTGCTCGTCCGCGACCGGGCCGGCGGCCAGGATCTCCCGGAGCCGCACGGACGCCGCATCGGCGTCGTCCGAGGCCAGGGCGTAGAGCACCGGAAGGGTGGGTACGCCCTCGCGCAGGTCGGTCCCCGGGGTCTTGCCCGACTGGGCTGACTCGGAGGCGATGTCGAGCAGGTCGTCGGAGAGCTGGAACGCGATGCCGATCGTCTCGCCGTACCCCGCCAGGGCCGCCACCTGCGCGACCGGAGCCCCACCGAACATGGCGCCGTACCGGGCGCTGGTGGCGATCAGTGAACCGGTCTTCTGCGCCACCACCCGCAGGTAGTGGTCGAGCTGCAGCTCGCCCGCGCGTGGGCCGGACGTCTCGGCGATCTGCCCGTGTACCAGTCGGGAGAAGGTGGCGGCCTGGATGCGTACCGCCTCGACGCCCAGCTCCGCCGCGAGGTCCGCGGCCCGGGCGAAGAGATAGTCGCCGGTGAGGATCGCGACCGAGTTGCCCCACCGCGCATTGGCCGAGGGGGCGCCCCGGCGCACCAGCGCCTCGTCCATGACATCGTCGTGGTACAGCGTCGCCAGGTGGGTCAGCTCGACCACGGCGGCCGCCTTGACCACATCGTCGGGAACCTCATCGGGGACCCCGGCCACACCGAACTGGGCGGCCAGCGCGACCAAGAGCGGGCGGAACCGCTTGCCGCCGGCGTCGACCAGGTGCCGGGCCGCATCGGTCACCAGCGGGTCGGCGCTGATCACCGTCTGCCGCAGCAGCGTCTCCACCCGGGCCAGCGTCGAACCGACGCCGGACTGCAGGCCGGCGTCGGCAAAGTCGATGCCGATCGACGTACCCGCTGACGCGGTGCCCGCACTCAACACGCCTACCACGATGCCACACCGCCATCGACGGCCGGCTGCACGGTCACCGGAGGAAATCGGCGGCGCGGCCGGTCACGTCCAGCAGCGGCTGCGGTACGACCCCCAACAGCGCGGTGGCGACCACGCCGATCGTCAATGCGGCAGCGGTCAGCGCGCCCGGTACGGAGACGGTGGGCGTGGACTCAGCGGGCTCGGAGAGCCACATCAGTACCACCACCCGCAGGTACGGGAAGGCGAGCACCGCACTGGTCAGCACGCCCGCGATCACCAGCCAGGTCTGGCCGTTGCCGATGGCGGCTGCGAAGACCCCGAACTTCGCGGTGAACCCGCTGGTCAGCGGGATGCCGGCAAAGGCCAGCAGGATGAAGGTGAAGACCGCGGCGTACAGCGGTGAACGGCGGCCGAGCCCCGCCCAGCGGGACAGGTGGGTGGCCTCACCGTCGGCGTCGCGGACCAGGGTCACCACGGCGAACCCGGCGAGCACCGTGAAGCCGTACGCCACCAGGTAGAACAGCGCACTGGAGCGCCCCGCCGGGGTCAGCGCCAGCGCCCCGACCAGCACGTACCCGGCGTTGGCGATCGAGGAGTACGCCAGCAGCCGCTTGATGTCGGTCTGGGTGACCGCGAGGACCGCGCCGCCAACCATGGTGAGCAGCGCGATCGTGCCGAGTACCGGGTTGAACTGCCACGGCATCCCGACGAAGGCGACGTTGAGGACCCGTAGCAGCCCGCCGAAGGCGGCGACCTTGGTACAGGCCGCCATCAGTGCGGTGATCGGGGTGGGCGCGCCCTGGTAGACGTCCGGGGTCCACACGTGGAACGGCACCGCGGCGGCCTTGAAGAGCAGGCCGATGGCGAGCATGGCGAAGCCGATGTACAGCAGCAGGTTGCTGTTCGTCGAGGTGCGTGCGGTGGCGGCGATGCCGGGGAAGTCGACCCGACCGGCGTACCCGTAGAGCAGCGCCACTCCGAAGAGGAAGAACGCCGACGCGAACGCCCCCAGCAGGAAGTACTTCAGCGCCGCCTCCTGGCTGAGCAGCCGCCGGCGGCGGGCCAGCGCACAGAGCAGGTACAGCGGCAGCGAGAAGACCTCCAGCGCCACGAACATGGTCAGCAGGTCGTTGGCTGCGCAGAACAGCATCATCCCGCCGAGCGCGAACATCGCCAGTGGGAAGACCTCGGTGGCGCCTTCGCTCCGGCTCGCCTGGGCCCGGTCGGCGTCGGTGTTGGCGGTGACCGCCGGCTGGGCCACGAACGCGCCACCCGGTTCGAGCGTGCGCTCCCCGATCAGCAGGATCGCCACCGCGCCGAGCACGACGATCGCGCCCTGCAGGAACAGCGCCGGCAGGTCCATCGCGACCGCACCGGCAGCGGTCAGGCTGGTGCGGCCGGAGCGCAGCACGATCGCCACGAGTGCGCCGACAAGCCCGGCCAGGGCGAGCGGCAGCTGCACCCAGTACCGCCAGCGGCGCGGCACCGCCGCCTCGGCGACGACACCGAGGCACGCCACTCCAAACATGATCAGCATCGGCGCGAGCGCCGCGTAGTTGAGCTCGGGCAGCGTCACCGGCGCTATCGCGACGCTCATCGCGCCCCCCTCCACGATCTTGCAGTTGTGTCTCGGGCAAGGGGGGCTGTAACCCTACAAAAGGGCGGCCACAACTGCAAGATCGGCGCGGGGGGGGCGGGGGGC
>Ga0209515_10001748_pt1 | contig 35269 bp, 30 predicted proteins | sample Subgroupgradi54m_FD_187454 | JGI IMG/M metagenome (GOLD analysis project Ga0209515, IMG submission 187454) | Subsurface groundwater microbial communities from S. Glens Falls, New York, USA - GMW60B uncontaminated upgradient, 5.4 m (SPAdes)... ... | reverse complement strand
CCACCCACCCGCGTCTTCAATACAGGCTTTTCTCCAAACACCGGCGGTTCCGTTAAAATTGAAGAAACAACCCGAACGACTCCGCGCCGTATGTTCAATCACAAAATGACCATCCAACAAGACGGATTGCGCCTGTGTCAGTAACGAATAGTCACGATTCAGATGATCCCAACGTGTCTGAACCATCCCGACTTTTTCATCTCCGTAAAAGTGCGGGATAACCTTTTTTAGAAAATCAGGAGAAGGAACAAAGTCGGCATCAAAAACAGCAATAAATTCTCCCTTGGCTTGCTTCAACCCATAGTTCAGAGCACCGGCCTTGTAACCTTCCCGATTACTCCTTCTCAAATGAACAATCTGGAATCCCTGCGACTGAAAATACTCCACTTCCCTGTTCACAATAGTCACAGTTTCATCGTTGGAATCATCCAACACTTGGATTTCCATGTGATCTTTAGGATAGTCAAAAGCACAAACTGCCTTGATCAAACGAGGCGCCACGTAAAGTTCGTTAAAAATAGGAAGCTGGACTGTAACAAACGGAGCTTCACCTGTTTTTTGAAGCAGCTGGTCGAAAGAAAGTCCCTTTTTCTTCTGTTTTCGGGTCCTATAGTAAAGGTAAACAAGATAATACCGATGAAGCCCAAAAACGGAGGGTACCAGCAAAATAAAAAAATAAAATGACAAAAAGACGAGGGACATTTTGACGCGGTGTATAGTGGAGGGGTTTTTAAATGTCAAACAACTTCAAAATCTACCCAGCGTTTCTCAAAATTCACGCCTTTGACACGAATTTTGACCGGTAATCCAATCTGAAATTTCTTTTTTTTCTTTCTTCCCACGATCATATGGGCCTTTTCATGAAACACATAATAATCATCGGTTAGGTTTCTCATGGAAACCAACCCTTCAACAAAAAACGGGATGAGTTCCACAAAAAAACCGAACTTGGTAACGCTGGCAATAATGCCCTCATACTCCTTTCCAACTTTGGTCTTCATAAAAAGAGTCGCAGCCAGATCGCGAGAGGCCCACTCCGCCTTCATGGAATTCCTTTCTCGTTCGGAACAATGCGTGGCAATCCGTTGCAAAACGGATTCGCTTCCCCCATTTCTCTGGACTTTTGTTTTTCTTTGCTCCCTTTCCAATAAGGAATTTAAAATCCGGTGCACTACCAAATCAGGATAACGACGAATCGGAGAAGTAAAATGAGTATAACAGGTGGAAGCCAAGCCAAAGTGACCTTGGTTCTTTGCCTCGTAAATGGCGCGACTCATCGTACGTAACAAAAGTGTATTGACCATTCTCTCTTCCGGTCTTCCTCGAACAGCATCAATGATGGTAATAAAAATTTTGGGATCCACTTTTTTCCCAAAACGAAAAGCATAGCCCAGGTTGTTGAGGAGCACGGAAAAATCCTTCACCTTTTCAGGATCCGGCTCGCCATGAATCCGATAAATCATCGGCTGGATATTTTCGGTGACAAACTCGGCAACTGCTTCGTTGGCGGCAATCATAAACTCCTCAATCAAGCGATGAGCCATGTTACGTTCCGCTTTGACGATCCTCTCGATCTTTCGTTCTTCCAAATCCAGTTCAATGGAAGGTTCTGGAAGATCAAAATCAAGACTCCCCCTCTTTCGACGAACCTCTTGAAGTTTTTGAGCCAATTGGGCCATCAACTTTAAATCTGGCAATAAGAGTTTATAAGAGGAACAAAGCTCTGCATCTTCATCCACCAAAATTTTTTTTACTTTCGTATACGTCAAACGGGCAGCACTACGGATGATGCTCCGATAAAACCGATGGGAGTTTTTTTTACCTTCCGCATCAAAATCCATTTCAGCAGTCATTGTGAGACGATCCTGATGAGGAACTAAACTACAAAGATCGTTCGAAAGTTTTTCGGGTAACATGGGAACACAGCGGTCTGGGAAATAAGTGCTGGTGGCTCGTTTATAGGCTTCTTGATCAATCGTACTGCCAGGCCAGACAAAATAACTCACATCCGCAATGGAAACTTTGAGACGAAAACCTCCAGATCGTAAAGAAGAAACAGAAACAGCATCGTCAAAATCCTTGGCTGTCTCACCATCAATGGTAACGACTACTTCCTGACGAAGATCCACCCGATGTTCCACCTCAAGGGGAGAAATTTTCCCTTCTAAAGATCGAGCCTCTTCGCTCACTTTTTTAGGAAACGAAACGGAAAGCGCAAACTCTTTGATAATTTTATCGATTCCTTCTACAAGGGGATGTGCAGGCACTGAAGTCCGTCTTGACACAGACTCGAAATCAAAGCAAGGGTGTCTCCTTAAAATAGGAGGTCATCATGGCCTTTCGCGACGATGATAAATTAATGGAAGATTATTGTCCTAAGTGTGGTCAGTACACAGGGGGCGATTCCGTCTGTCCTAATTGCGGAGCCACCATTTTTGATGATTCGGGATTGGAAGAAGTGGATGATGATGGAGATGGTGGTGGTGGTCTCGATGATGATGACTAATAATATTTCGCCGCCGTGGTGGAATTGGCAGACACGCTAGATTCAGGGTCTAGTGGGGGCAACTCCGTGGAGGTTCGAGTCCTCTCGGCGGCACATTAAGGAATGTTATGGACTACAAAGTCGACTTGGAAGACGTCAAATTTACCCTCTTTGATTTTCTCAATGCCGGACAACTCACCGAGCTTCCACGTTATCAAGGTCAAACCACCGACATGTATGAGTCCGTCATTGAAGAAGCCCTCAAATTGGTCCGCAATGAAATAGCACCTCTTAATGAAAAAGGAGATCGGATCGGGGCCAAAATTGTCGAAGGACGGGTCGTAATGCCAGAAGGGTTTAAGGAAACTTTAAAATCTTTTGGTCAAAATGGGTTTATGGCTATTGATTTAGATCCTCAATACAATGGAATGGGCCTGCCCATCATGATGAATACCGTTGTCTCCGAGTTTGTGATGGGAGCTTGCCCCAGTTTCGCTTTTTTTCATCTCTTGACGCGCGGTGATTGCAATCTCATTCAAGCTTTTGGTTCCGAAGAACAAAAACAGTTGTATTTGTCGCGCATGACGACAGCTCAATGGTGTGGCACCATGTGTTTGACCGAACCTCAAGCAGGATCTGCCGTCGGCGATATTACGACCACCGCCAAAAAGAATGCTGATAGAAGTTATGCAATCCAAGGAACAAAAATGTTCATCACTTGTGGTGATCATGACCTTTCGGAAAATATCATTCATCTCGTGCTAGCTCGTATTGAAGGCGATGCACCAGGCACTAAAGGCATCTCGCTTTTTATTGTTCCCGCCAAGCGCGTAAATTCAGATGGGTCTCTGGATCAAGATAATGACGTAAAACTTATTTCCATTGAACACAAAATGGGGATCAAAGCTTCCCCCACTTGTCTGCTTCAGTTCGGTGATAAAAATCAGTGCCAGGGATTTTTAATGGGCAAACAATCGGAAGGCATGAAGTACATGTTCCAGTTGATGAATGAAGCTCGTCTCGCAGTTGGCCAACAAGGTGTGGCAACAGCCGGACCGTCTTACGAATATGCTCTTCAGTATTCCAAAGAAAGAACCCAAGGGGGAAAAACTCTTATTATAAATTATCCGGATGTCCGTCGTATGTTGATGACGATGAAAACGTATGTCGAAGCCCTGCGTTGTCTCATTTTGGAAACATCTCTCTTTATCGACATCGGATGGTATCACGCCGATCCTCACGTGAGAGAAGAGTACGAAGGTTATTTAGGACTCATGACCCCCGTCTGCAAAGCCTTTGGTTCCGACATGGGATTTCGCGTCACGGAATTGGCCATTCAAACTTACGGTGGTTACGGATACATTTCGGATTATCCTGTGGAACAATATATGAGGGATCTCAAAATTGCTTCTCTCTATGAAGGCACCAACGGCATTCAGGCTATGGATTTAATCGGCAGGAAATTTTTGAAAGATGGAGGAAAAAATCTAATCCGTTATTTTGAAAAAATTAAGAACCAATTAGACCAAACTTCTAAGGCCTCCGAACTCAAGCCTTTGTCGGAAAAAATTCTGAACACGATGGGGCGTTTTTCAAAAGCAGCCGAGCACGTAGCTGTTCAGGCAACAAAACCTGAATTGACAGGCCTAGCCGCTACACCTTTTTTGAGAGCTTTGGGAGATATTATTTGTGCCCAGCTCTTAGTCCGCCGCGCTGCTACTGCTTTAAAACAGTTAACTCAAAATTCTTCCGAAGAACGAGCCTGCTTTTTAAAAGGTAAGGTGGAGGTGTCCAAATTTTATGTGGAACAACTTTTACCGGAAGCGGATCTGAACATCACACGCATCTTATCAAATGATGTTTCGGCTTTGGCGGACATTTTATAATCACGATTTCTCAAGAGCGAGAAATATCATCTGATAATTCATTTTTATCATCCAACTTTCTTGGAAAATGCTGGGCCAACTGAACGCCGCACGTATGGATTCCTTCTGTCAATCCTTTGATAAAATCACCCTTCTTAAAATTTTCCTGTAAAATATCGCGGATCTTGTCCCAAAAATGAGGTGAGATTTTTTGATGAATCCCGATATCTCCGATCACAGCAAACTTTTTTTCCTGAAGGGAGAGGAAAAATAAAACACCATTACGCTCTGCTGTTTTTGTCATTCCTAATTTTTCAAAAATTTTGGTGGCTTCCCCATAGACAGAATTTTTGCATTTTCTTGCCAAATGAACTCGAATCTCTCCGGAAGTGAGAAGTTCCGCTTTTTGAATAGCAGAAACAAGATTTTGTTCCTCTTCTTTAGAAAAAAACTTTTTTGGATGTGCTTTTCTCATTTTTCTATTCCTCTACCAGCTTCCAGATGACCCGCCACCCCCAAACCCTCCACCACCTCCTGAAAAGCCACCTCCACCCGACCATCCTCCCGAGCCAAAAGCTCCACCGCCTCCATAATAAATCCATCCGCCTCGACGCCTGAAAAAAATAGGTAAAATAAAGAACAGGAAAAAGAAAAGAAACGGCAACCAAGATCCCTGTTCTTTCTTCTTTTTTTCAGGTTCATAAACTCCACGCGTCGCTTGAATTAAAGAGTCAACAGAAGACGTGATGCCTTCAAAAAAATCCCCTTTCCTAAAATTTGGCTTGAGTTTTTCTTCGATAATCCGCGAGGCATAAGCGTCTGGCACTACCGATTCTAACCCATAACCCACTTCAATCCGAAGCCGATGATCATTGGGAAAAATGAGCAGGATAATGCCGTTATCTTTCCCTTTTTGCCCAACCTTCCACTTCTCGGCCAAATGAATTGAAAAATCTTCCAACGATTCCCCTTCTAAAGAAGGAAAAGTAGCCACAACAATTTGATTGGAGGTTTCTTCCTCAAAAGTTCTTAATTTCGAAGAGAGTGATATTTTCTGATCTGCAGTTAAAAGGTTTGCTGAATCGTGGATATAATCCAAAGGACGATCGGGCACCTGAAGTGCCAAAAGAACCGGGGAAAAAAGAAAAATTAAAAGTAACCCCACCCAACCTCCCCTTAAACTAAGGGGAGGAGAACCTATAACTCCCCCTCTTAGTTCAAGAGGGGGCCGGGGGGAGTTATTATTTTGGTTTCTCAAAATTCACCTTGGGAGCTTGAGAGGCTTCCGGTGCTGCTGTAAAATAAGCTTTCTCTTTAAAACCAGAAAACCCGGCAATCAAAGAACCTGGAAAAAGGCGAATAGCAGTGTTGAACTGTTGGGCTACCTCATTAAATCGTTTACGCTCCACGGTGATTCGATTTTCTGTCCCCTCAAGCTGTCTTTGCAAATCAAGAAAATTTTCATTGGCTTTCAGATCCGGATATTTTTCCACCACCACCATCAAGCGACTCAGAGCGGAACTCAAGGCCCCTTGCGCTTCCTGAAATTTCGCAAGAGATTGAGGGTCATTGATTGTATTTTTCAATCCAGCTCCTGACACCTGACCCACTTTGGCACGGGCTTCCGTGACGGCAAGTAAAGTATCTTGTTCATGAGCCGCATAACCTTTGACTGTTTGTACAAGGTTCGGGATTAAATCCAAACGCCGTTGATAAACATTTTCTACCTGTGACCAACTTTGATTGACACCTTCTTGCAATCGAACAAAGTTATTCCGAGCCCCGATGCCCCAAAAAATTCCAAGCACGACAACAACTAAAATGCCAATCAGAACCTTTTTCATAAGCAATCTCCTTTTTAGGTTGTGTAAAACATGCACACTCCCCGACCAAAGGTCAAGGCCCGAAGATCAATCGGATGTAACAAATTAAAACTTTTCGTAATGTTTTGTTACGAATCAATATCCCCTAATTTCAGCGTTTAAAAAAAATAACTAACAATATTAATAAGATTCTTATCCGGCAGCCATTGGTATGAGGTTTGCTTTTCTCTCAGTACAAATAAAAAGCTCACTCTTTATTTCAGAGCTTTCAACCAAACGTTACATCAAACAAGGAGGAAAAAATGAAAAATAATAATCGTTTAATGATGTGGGGTCTCATAGTCATGTTTATTTCCTTTATAGCGGGATGTGGTGGAGCAGAAGTCGGTAGCCAGGGAGGAGGGTCTGTCACATCTTCAGCCTCTCCTTCAGCCTCTCCTTCGACACTTTTAGTCAAATCGACAGCACCAGCCAATGCGAGCGTGGGTGCGTCTACTCATGAAAAAGTCGCCGTACAATTTAACAATGACATGGATGCTTCCACCATCAACACAACCACCATTTCTCTAAAAGAATCCGATGGGACATCAGTTGCGGGAACAATTTCCTACGATTCAACAAGTCATACAGTCACCTTGACTCCGGCAACGAACTTGAAAGAGAACATGACCTTTCATGTAAAGGTCACCACCGCAGCAAAAAGCACAGAAGGTATTTCGTTGGCAAGTGACTTTGATTCAATCTTTACCACAGGGACTTCGGAAGTTATCGTAAAACCTACAGTCAGTTCTGTCACACCTCAAAACAATGAAATCAATGTCTCGACACACGATAAAGTTGCTATCCAATTTAATACAGAGATGGATGCATCAATGATCAACACAACGAATATTCTCATTACAGGTCCTAATGGCGTTACTGTTACGGGAACAGTTTCTTATGATTCAACAACCCACACGGCAACGTTTGTACCATCAAATCAGCTCACAGCGAATACAACGTACCATCTGAAAGTCACAACGGACGTTAAAAGTGCTGCCCAAGCTTCTTTGGCCGGCAACTTTGAATCGAACTTTACAACATCAGAAGCCGCCTCACCTTCGGTAAGCACGACAAGTCCCATCAATAACACAACGAATGTGTCTCTGAATGAGCATATTTCTGTTCAATTTAATGAAGCGATGGATGCCTCAACGATCAATACAGCAAACATCCTGATCACGGGTCCCAACGGTGCTACCATTGCGGGCACAATTTCTTATAACGATACAACCCATGTGGCGCTCTTTACGCCGGCAAGCAGTCTGACAGCAAACACGTCCTATCATGTCACAGTCACAACGGGTGTGAAGAATGCTGCTCAAGTCTTTTTGACCAGTAACTTTCAATCTGCCTTCACAACGGCAAATTTGTAATCTCTCCGGAAATCAACGCTCCACCACAAACCAGTCGGTGGAGCGTTGATCTTCTAGTAAAACACATTGACCAACGAGCGCGTCGTTGTTATCCTTATAAACATCATGAAACGCTTCATTGCACTCTTTGCGATTCTCTTCTTACAAGCTGGGCCCATGGCCTCGCTGGCCATTTCTTCAGTGGGTTCCGCTTCTTGCTGTGGCAAGATGTTATGCCATCAGGAGAAATCGTGTTGCAAAGCAGACACACAAAAAGGTCCAACCTCTCCCCTCTCCCAAGCCAGTAGCCAAACAAAAGTTGAGAAAGAAACGGTTGTTTCTACTTTTTCTTTCACACAACCTTCTGAATCATTTCTAAAAATCAACAACGAGCATTTTCATTTTTTCAAACTAAAAACCTCTTCTCTTTTCCTAACAAAATCCTCCTTCCTTATTTGAAATTTCGTCGCACATAGAATTCGTGTGTCCGAATGAAATTTCAGGTGAGGTTATGTACAAAAAAACTGTTTTCATTTTAATTTTATGTTTTACCCCCATAGGACTTCGAGCAGAAAACAAATTTCTGACTCTGGAGCGTGCGGTTGAAGAAGTGCTTGCATCCAATCCGGATGTTCAAGCGGTGCACTATCGAACCGCTGCAGCCAAGGCGCGTATTCCGCAAGCTAAAGCTTTAGAAGATCCTCAAATTGGTATTATGTTTGAGGATGTTCCTCGCGATACGATTCGCGTCAATCAGGCAGAACAAATTGATTATCGTGTTGAACAAAAAATTCCATTTCCTGGCAAGCGTCATACGCGAGGGAAAGCATCTCGTTTTGAATCTGAGGCGGTATCTGAATCATCACGAGGTAAAATCCGCGATATTCTTTTAGACCTCAAAGAAACTTACTACACTCTCTATCGTCTCGATCGATCCGTTGAGGTGAATCGTAAGAATCAATCTCTATTACGAGAATTGGCTGGAGCTACCGAATCCTCTTACGCGACTGGGAAAACGACAGCTGATGCCCCCATCAAAGCCCAATTGGAGCTGACAAAGTTAAAAAACGAAGAAATGATTTTTCAAAGAGACACGATAACGCATAAGACTCATCTCAAGGCTCTGCTCAATCAAACGTCTCATGAAGATTTTTTGTTACCAGAAAAAATTTCGTGGCCTCGCTTGAATAAAACTTTAGACGAATTAGTTTCCCTCTCCCTTCAAAAAAGACCGGAGATCAAAACGATGGAAGCTCTGCAAAAAAAAGATCGTTCGCAACTTACAGCAGCGCGACAAAGTTTGATTCCTGATTTTTCACTTGGGTTTCAATACGGACAAAGACCGATGAGCAAGGATACATGGTCAGGTACCGCTATGATCAATCTTCCTATTTTTTTCTGGAGCAAAAATCGTGGGCAAATTCAAGAAGCCAAAGCTTCTCTGAAAGCCACGGAGTTGGAAAAGGAATCTATGCAGATTCATGGTCAGCATGACATTCAACAAGCTTACAGCTCTTACGAAGCCGCACAAAAAATTCTGATCACTTACGAAAAGGAAATTTTGCCTCAAGCAAGAGCGAATATGGAAACAGCACGTATGGCCTACACCACAAAGAAGGTCGATTTTCTAACGGTGATGGATGCCGTACGAAGCTATCATGATTTTCAAATGTCTTATTTTGAAAGCCAAGCCAACGTAGGCACAAGCTTCGCACAATTGGAACGACTCGTCGGCATCGATCTTAACGATTCTCGGGAGAAATTATGAAAAGAAAAATACTCATTGGGACTGTCTTACTTGTAACACTCATTACGAGTGCATTTATTTATCACTACAAGCTGAGAAGCAGAGCTGAGGGGGCGGCGCAAGCCCCTATAATTAGCTATTATACCTGCCCGATGCACCACCAAATTCATGCGGATAAACCGGGCGAATGTCCTATTTGCCACATGACTCTGGTGCCTGTTTATAAAGAGACCTCACCCGCTCCGACAGAGTCGGAGCACCCTCTCCTGAGCCCGCCTGCCGGACGGGCAGGTAAGGAGAAGAATGGGGATAGGTCAGTAATTATTTCCCCGGAACGCCAGCAACTCATCGGAATCAAAACAACGGTAGCTCGAAAAGAGAATGCAATCAAAACGATCCGAACATCAGGTCGTGTGGCTTTTGATCCAGAATTGGTTGTGGCCCAAAGAGAGTTTTTGGAAATTTCAAAAAATGTAGGATCACTCCGAAAAGCCGCGATCTCACGACTCAAGCTCTTGGGAATGAGTGATGAAGAAATTAGATCTCTTGAAAAAAAAGGTCGTGTCTCTTCCAACCTCTACCTTCCTGAAAAAGAGGATAGTGTCTGGGTGTACGCCACTCTTTATACGGCAGAGGCAAACGTTGTAAAAACGGGTATGAAAGTTACGATCACACTTCCCTCTTCCGACGAAGAAACTTTTCATGGAACTATTCGTACCATCGATCCGGTGGTGGATCCTTCCACACGTTCCGTTCGCGCAAGAATTGAAATTCCTAAAGCGGGTGGTCAACTCAAGCCGGAAACTTTTGTGAATGTCTCCATTCAAATAGATCTGGGAGAAAACCTTCTCATCCCAAAATCTGCAGTGATGGATAGTGGCACACGAAAAATAGCGTACGTCATGACTTCAGAACAAACTTTTGAGGCCCGCACCATTAAAACAGGTTTGGAGTTAGAAAATGACGTGATTGTCATTGAAGGAATTTTGGAGAATGAAAAGGTAGTGTCGGCCGCAGCGTTTTTGGTGGATTCAGAATCTCAACTCAAAAACATGGAAAAGAAAAATGATTGAAAAAATTATCGAGTTTAGCGCACGCAATAAATTCATTGTTCTCACCTTGGTGGGCGTGGCCCTCACCATAGGCGTGTGGTGCTTACGGCATGTTCCGTTGGATGCCATCCCAGATCTTTCGGACACTCAAGTGATTATTTATTCCAAATGGGATCGCAGCCCTGACATTATGGAAGATCAAGTCACGTATCCCATCATTACTGCCATGCTGGGAACGCCTCGCATCAAAGCCATTCGTGGATTTTCTGATTTCGGTTTTTCGTACGTCTACGTTATTTTTGAAGAAGGCACGGATATGTATTGGGCGCGTAGTCGCACACTGGAGTATCTTTCTAAAATAACGCCGCGCCTGCCGGCAGGTGTGAAAACAGAAATGGGACCTGATGCCACCGGCGTGGGTTGGGTGTACCAATACGCTCTTAAGGATACCAGCGGACAACACAACAATCAGGAATTAAGAAGTTATCAAGACTGGAATCTTCGTTATCAACTCCAGAGCGTTCCAGGCGTGGCGGAAGTCGCGAGCGTGGGTGGTTCCGTCAAACAATATCAAGTGGAAATTGATCCGAATGCATTGATCGCTTACAAAATTCCAATCAACACCGCGATCGAAGCCATTCGCAAAGCAAACAACGACGTGGGTGGACGACTCGTAGAGTTTAATGGTCGCGAATACATGGTTCGTGGACGTGGTTATTTGAAATCGATTGAGGATCTTGAAAAGGTTTCTGTAGGTGTAGATGTAAAAACAGGAACACCCATTTTTCTCAAACAACTGGCACATATTCAGCTAGGACCTGAAATCAAACGAGGCATCACAGACCTGGATGGTGAAGGAGATGCTGTCGGTGGCATTGTGATTATTCGTTCGGGAGAAAATGCCTACAATGTTATCGAACGCGTGAAGAAAAGAATCGAAGAAATTAAACCCTCACTACCATCTGGTGTCGAAGTGGTGATTGTTTATGATCGTTCGGATCTCATTGGACGCGCGATCGAGACACTCAAGAAAACTTTGACCGATGAAGTTCTCATTGTGAGTCTCGTCATTCTGATTTTTCTTTGGCACATCCCTTCTGCCATCGTCCCCATTATTACCATTCCTGTTTCTGTTATTTTGGCGTTCATTCCTCTTTATCTGATGGGATTTACTTCCAACATCATGTCACTCGCAGGCATTGCCATTTCTGTGGGTGTCTTGGTGGATGGCGCTATTGTAGAAGTAGAAAACGCTTATAAAAAACTGGAACAATGGCAGAGCAACGGACGCCATGGCAACTTTCACGAAATCCGCTTGCAAGCTCTCAAAGAAGTCGGGCCTTCGGTTTTCTTTTCTCTTCTTGTGATTGCCGTGGCCTTCCTTCCTATTTTTACTTTAGTGGATCAAGAAGGACGACTTTTTCGACCTCTGGCTTCTTCGAAAAATCTAGCGATGGCCATTGCCGCTCTTTTAGCCATCACCTTAGATCCCGCTTTACGCATGTTGTTTACGCGCATGGACTTTTTTCATTTCAAACCCAAGTGGCTGGCAAACATTGCCAATCATACCTTGGTGGGTCGTTATTATTCTGAAGAAAAACATCCCATCAGCCAAATTCTTTTTGCTCTCTATGATCCTGTCTGCCGTTTTGTTTTGAAACATAAAAAACAAACCCTCTGGGCCGCCATTTTTTTCATGGCAATCAGCATCCCCGTTTATTTCAGTTTAGGCTCTGAATTTATGCCACCGCTCAACGAAGGAGCCATCCTTTATATGCCCACAACTCTCCCTGGCATTTCGGTAACGGAAGCCGAACGTGTCCTTCAGATTCAGGATAAAATTCTAAAAACTTTTCCAGAAGTGGAACGTGTATTTGGGAAAATGGGACGAGCCGATACCTCCACCGATCCGGCTCCATTTTCCATGGCAGAAACGACGGTGATTTTGAAACCCGAATCCGAGTGGCGCCCTGTAAAACGCTGGTATTCTTGGTTGCCAAATCACTATCACTTTTTTTTACGCCACATCTGGAGTGATCGTATCTCTTGGGAAGATTTGATCAACGAAATGGATCGTAAACTTCAAATTCCTGGCTGGACCAACGCCTGGACGATGCCGATTAAAAATCGCATCGACATGCTCTCCACAGGAATCCGTACACCGGTGGGTATTAAAATCTTTGGCCCTGATTTGAAAAAGATCGAAGAGTTGGGGTCTCGTCTGGAAACAATGATCAAAGAAGTGCCTGGCACACGGAGCGTCTATGCCGAACGCGTGGCCGGCGGTTATTTTTTGGATTTTGATTTAAAAAGAGATGAGCTCGCTCGCTATGGACTTTCTGTCGAAGATGCTGAGATGACCATCTCTTCCGCCATTGGTGGTGAAAATATTACCACCACCGTGGAAGGTCGTGAGCGCTATCCTGTTAACCTCCGCTACAAAAAAGAATTGCGTGATGATCTTTCGGATTTGCGTCGTGTTTTGGTGGGCACACCGAGCGGAGCCCAAATTCCCATCAGCGAAATTGCCGACATTCATTTAAGTTCCGGACCTGCCATGATCCGCGACGAAAATGGAATGCTCACGGGCTATGTCTACGTGGACATGACAGGCCGTGATGTTGGTGGTTATGTCAACGAGGCAAAAAAAATTGTTCAAAAGAAAATAAAACTTCCGGAAGGATATTCCCTTCAATGGAGTGGACAGTATGAAAATATGTTGCGCGTGCGGGATCGTCTCAAGTTAGTGGTACCTCTCACCCTCTTCCTGATTTTTTTCCTCCTCTATCTCAACACAAAGTCTGCTTTCAAAGCCGGCTTGGTGATGTTGGCCGTCCCCTTCTCTTTGATCGGAGCTGTCTGGATTTTATTTATTCTCAACTATCATCTCTCCATTGCCGTTTGGGTCGGCATGATTGCCTTGATGGGGTTGGATGCAGAAACCGGAGTCTTCATGCTGCTCTTTCTGGATCTCTCTTATAAGGAGTACAAGGAGAGCGGTCGTCTCAAAACTAAAGAAGATCTCACCGAAGCCATCATTCATGGAGCCGTCAAAAGAATCCGACCCAAGATGATGACCGTCACCGCCGCTTTTATTGGACTCCTCCCTATCATGTGGTCCTTGGGAACCGGAGCTGACTTGATGAAACGCATCGCCGCGCCCATGGTGGGAGGACTGATCACCTCTTTTATTCTGGAACTTTTAATCTATCCCGTACTGTTTGCGATGTGGAAGGAGAAGGAGTCAAGAAGTTCTTCATTATGACTCAATTAATCATCTCGTTAAGTTAGTCTAGACTATTTTAACGATCTTGTTAATATAGCCATATGTTGAAAAGAACTTTATTGGCACAAAAGATTCAAGAAATAGCCTTTCAAAACGGGAAAATGGCCTTTGTCACCGGTCCACGCCAGGTAGGTAAAACAACCCTCTCTCTGGAAGTTGCAAAGAATTACTCCAAACATCAGTATTATATTTGGGATGATATTCCTTTCCGACGTCAATGGATGAAGGATCCAAAATCAATCATTGAGATGTCCACTGGCCAAAAGCCTCTTGTTATTCTGGATGAACTTCACAAAGCTCCTTCCTGGAAAACACGTCTCAAGGGACTTTATGATCTCCGCAAGGACTATGCCGATATTCTGGTAACAGGGAGTGCGCGTCTTAATGTATTCCGAAAAGGTGGCGATAGCCTCCTAGGTCGGTACTACCTTTTCCATCTCCATCCCTTTTCCATAGGAGAACTTGTTAAAAATCAATGCACCCCCCAGTCTCTTATTTCTGGATTCGGCACTCCTTTGAAACCTGAAAAAAAAATCCTCGAGGATTTATTTCAGTTTGGCGGTTTCCCGGAACCTTATTTCAAAAAAAATGAAGCAACACTGAACCTTTGGCAACGTTCTCGTATTGAACGCCTTGTGCGCGAGGATCTACTCGATATCTCAAGAACTCACGAAATATCATCCATTGAATCTATGGTTTCTTTTATTCCCGAAAAAGTCGGGGCGCCCTTTTCAGTACAAAACCTGTCAGAAGATCTGTCTGTTCCCCATCCCACAGTGAAACGATGGCTCTCCTGGCTCACACAACTTTTTTATCTTTATGCCCTTCTCCCTTATACTTTTAAACTCAGTCGCTCCCTTAAAAAACAACCAAAAGTTTACCTATGGGACTGGTCTGAAATTGAAGATAAAGGAAACAAATTTGAAAATCTGATTGCTGGTCATCTTTTGAAAACAGTCAACTTTTGGACAGACACGGGACTTGGCAACTTCTCTCTTTTCTACTTGAGAGATAAGGAACAACATGAAACTGATTTTTTAATCACTGAAAAAAGAAAACCATGGATGTTGATTGAATGTAAATATTCAGACACCCAGCTTGATTCAAGCTTGAAATATTTTGCAGAAAAGTTGGACGTACCTCATGCGGTACAAGTTGTGTTTGAAAGTGGTCATCAAAAAGAATTCCATTATGGGCATAAAAAAATCGGCCATATTATCAGCGCTGATAGGTTTCTAACATTACTCTCTTAAGTAATAAACCTATCCCCTACTCTTTGCGATGTGGAAGGAAAGGGAGTTATAGAGAAGAAGTTAGGCAGCTTTTTTGTGGGCCCCGGAAATTGCGGATGTGATTCCCATGATTTCAAAAAAGCGAGAGAGGTTATTGTTTCTAGCCCCAAACTGATAGCGTAACCAACTCTCTTTCTGATGTTCATCAAGCCCGTTCCAATCGGAAGGACAACCATAGAGACGAAGCAATTCATGAGAATTCAAAAATGATTCTGCTGGGACTGGGGGACCAAAATCAACATACACTCTGTCTGTGCCAGGTCTTTGATAAGGAAAGGTAGTATAGGTGGAAACAAATCCTTCCAGAGCTCGGAGTTCTTTAAGAGCTCCTTGAATATTTCCTTTTGCCAAAGCTCTTTGAACTTTCAGGAGGACTTCTTCCGAAGGCATCGACATGGAAGGTTCCATGTAAATTTTCCCCGATGTGTAAGTTCGAGAAATAAGGGGTTTGCGAGTACGTGCAGACACATGGACAGGCATGCCTGTGCTGAACTGTGTATCCACATTTGTGCCGGCCATCACCACTGCAGAGCGATGTTCCCGAAGATTGAGAGTAGGTGGAAGCCACGCTGAGGCAATTTTTCGCGTGCCATTTGAGAAAATATTAACATCATTACCACGAGCTGCTTGAGCCTCCAGGACAAAGTATTCTTCATCACGGCGTGAAGGATCTTTCGTACGTGTTACATAACCTCCTGCGCCAAGATGTTGTGTCAGTTCAAGAGCCCCTGTCAGTGCGTGGATCAGAGGTTGAATCGCCCAGCGCAAAGCTGTTCCTACCACAGGTGTTCTTTGAATTTGGTCGTAGAGTGAGCTATGAGATTTAGGTCCTCCAAGACCAGATCCTACAACAGGGAAGGCCAACACACCTTTTTGCGCCAAAATACTGACAAAATGAAATCCCAAAATACGAGAAAGGCTCAACACAAGGGCAAATTCAAACTGACTCACATGAAAACCATCCCAAATAACCGAACGTAGGGGAGCATTTAACTCTACAAGTCTTTCAAAACCATCCGGATAAACGCTTGCTCCTCCCTGGACAAACGCCGTTTCTGGTTGAAAAGCGGATCCCAAATATTTAATGAGAGGCTCCGCTCCTGTGACAACAATATCTTTTGCGTAACGGACAACCTGATTGGACATGATCTCAGCCGCTGCAAGCTTGTAAATTTCCCGAGGATCGTAAATGCCTGTTTCCTGATGCGTTAAATCAGAAAACATCCGCAGTACTGTTTCCACGATTATTTCCAGCGCTTTCATCCCCTGAGGTGGATTGGCAAGAGCTCGTGCTTGATCCTTGTAGATAAAAGTAAGCAGGTGGAGATCTTCGTAGCGTTGACCTTTGAGTTTTCGAATCTCCTTTACCTTGTCATGCATCTTCCAGAGGGCAATAAAAACATTACGATTCATCGAGTTTTCAGGATAAGGTCGTGTTTTAGGATCTTCCTGAATCAACCGGGCCATATACTCGTAATGTTGCTCTGATTTTTCCTGATAGTCCTTTTTCAGAGATTCGAATTCCTTGAGTAAAATCACCAACTTTTTTTGATCAGCAGAATCCAAAGAACGTGTTCCCAGATCTTCATGAGCCAAGTTGGTATAACGAAACAATTGCCACTCTTCCTCTATCCCATAAATTTTAAGAGCACGTTGATTGTCTCTCTTGAAATAGTCATGAATGGGTTGATTCATGGTTAAATTAAAGGCCTTCATCTGATTGGCGTACCGCTGATAAGCCTCCAACGCTTTTTTGTGGAGACCTTTGACATCATGAAAAACCGGGAGTTCGATGTTGATCTCCAAATGTTTAAGATATTCTTGACGAATACGATGAAGTTTTTCTTCCTGTTTTTCATCGAGTTCTTCTCCGTGGGCCAACGTCAGGTAGATTCTTTCCATTTCAAATCGCAGATCACGCAACTCCGCCATACGTTTCATATCCGATAAACGTCTTATTAAAGAGGTCGATCCATTTTCTTTAAGGTCTGTTTCTATCCTTTGGTATTCCAAAGAAAAAAAATCAGTCAACAAAGCACTTTCAGCAATAAAATATTCAATACGATCATGACGGGTCACTCGGTCTGCTCCTTTTTGAGCTTTATAATGATCACGAATGACTAAAAGATCAAACTCCCGGGGGCTTATTCCAAGAGAGCGTAAATCCGCTGAGTAGCGTATGGCTTCATCCCGTTCCCAAAAAGCATCCGCGACAGGTTGAAAATTAGGAACTCCGCCTTGACCCTTTACCCTGCTCAGAAGTTGATCATGATCTTCTCGACGTTCCTGATGTAAAACAACAACTTCATCGACAGCATTTCCCCAGCGTCGATTGACAAAACCTGATTGGATAGATTCCTGACATGCTACAAACTGATCACAACGCCTCAGTTCTTCTTTTTGAGTTTCAGAAAAAACCTCTTCTCCTTCAGCCGAAAGAGGTGGAAGTGACTCTCGTTGGCGCAGTTCAACTTTACCTGTGAGGCATTCCGGATCATAAAGGTAATGTTCCCGAACATGTTCTTCATCACTTTGCTTTTTCGGACCCGGTCGTAAACGCAAAGCCACATACCCTGCTATCGTTCTGGCTCTCTCTGCTGCGGTTGTGACTGTCTCAGAGAGCCAGGGTTTCGTTGTAACTAATTCTCTAAAACGTCCTACTTGTTCTCTTAAGGTTCCTACGGGAAGAGAAGGTGTTGAAAGAGATGTGACCGTATCAGAAGTTTGAAGAACTTGCCGCAAAGCCCTTAACCCTTGAAGAAATTGATGACGTGAGGGGGAAACAAGCTGAGCGGCAATCTCAGGATGCTCTCCGGCAATTAAATCAGCCAGTTGCCGAGCAACAGGCTGAGATTCTTGCACCTGGGCAATGGTTGTGGAATCCGCAGCAACATCAACCCATGTTCGAAGAGTCTCAAACCAAGGGTTTCCTATTGTTGTAGGGAGAGACGATGTGGCTATTTCTGACATTTAATAGTTTATCGGTTATTTTTAAAAAAAGTTTCGTAAAAACCCTAAAAATAGTATCCATGATGCCGTCATGAAAAAACTCCGTTCCTTTTTGATTTTATTCTTTGGGTTTATTGTGATTCTCTCCCTTGTCTTTTTTTTCAGCCTTCGCTGGACCTATCCCCGGGTGACTTCCCTCATGGCTGAGCGTGGCCCCCCCTATTTGCAGACTTGGATGCCCTTGTCACGCATTTCCAAACCCCTTCAACTGGCTGTTCTGGCCGCAGAGGACGGAAGTTTCTATCATCATCATGGGATTGATTTTTATGAGATGAAGGAGTCATTCAAAAAGAATCTTCGGAGAAAAGAATATTCTCGTGGATTTTCCACTATCACTATGCAGTTGTCCAAGAATCTCTATCTCTCGCGCAATAAGACTCTTTCGAGAAAAAGCTTGGAGATTTTAATCGCTCTCAGTCTGGAACAAATCTTGTCCAAAAACCGGATTTTAGAACTTTATTTAAATGTCATTGAATGGGGACCTCACATCTATGGAGCCGAAGCAGCTTCCCAATTTTATTTTCACAAATCTGCCTCTCGACTTTCTGAAGAAGAATCCGCCTTTCTGGCAGCCATCATTCCTAGTCCACTCAAATGGGGACATTGGCCACCAGGATCTTATGTCAATCATCGTACTCAAATGATTTTGGCGCGTATCGGGGCTCGTCGAGAGCAACCAACTTCCACACCAGAATTTCCAAGTTTTCCAGAATCAAATCCTGCTGAAGAAAACCTGGATGGTTTGGATGAATTAAGATAAAGAAAAAAGAATGCTGAGAAAACGCTACTTGGAATTGGACCTCTTTCGCGGTCTTGCCATCCTGATGATGGTGCTTTTTCACATTCTCTTTGATCTTAATATGTATGGAGTCACTCACCTCCCCCTCTTCTCTCATCCTTTTTGGATGGTGTATCGAGAAACTATCTCGTTTCTTTTTTTAGGACTTGTTGGTTTTTGTCTGTATCTCGAACATCAAAATGGAATTCGCTGGAAAGCTTTTGGTCGACGAACTTTACGGATTGCCGTGGGTGCTTTCCTCGTAAGTATCGGCACGTACATTTTTGATCCGCACCATTTTATTTATTTTGGAATTCTGCATTTTATTGTTGCAGGGAGTCTCGTTGCTCTTGCTTTTCTTCACAAACCACGCCTCAGCTTGATTTTAGGAATCTACATTCTGGCCTTTGGTTATATCGGACATATCAATGATCCCAGACACTCCTTACCTTATCTGGGTTGGGTGGGATTTGGAACCTCGGCCATGCAGACTCTTGAGTGTTTTCCTTTTATTCCTTTTTTTGGCTACGTCTTGATGGGCTTGGCCCTGGCGGCTCAAACCTTATCAAGAAACAAAGATTATCTTTTTGTAAAAATCCCCCCACAGGGGGATCAATCCTGGTTACGGTTTTTAAGTTTTTTGGGAAAACATCCACTGGCCATTTACTTGGTTCATCAACCGATTCTCATTGGAATCATTCACCTAGCTACTCATGGGATAAATAGAGTATATTAGTTAAAAATGAGTTCCTCTTCACGATCTAAACTAGCCATTGTTCTTTCAGGAGGTGGTGCCCGTGGCGCTTACGAGGCGGGCATTATCCATTATATACGCACCATGCTGCCTCCTAAATCACGCAACCGGGTTTTTGATATTCACTGTGGCGCTTCCGTAGGAGCTCTCAACGCTGCTTTTCTTGCCGCCACATCACACGATTTGGAAATGCAGGGGAAAGATGTCCGTCGGCTTTGGGAAGAAGTCCGTGAAGAGGATATTTATCGTCGTGATAAAAAAGCTCTCTGGGAATTTTTAGGTAAAAGTGGACGCGGTATTTTTCTCAACTTGTTAAGGCGTGCGGGAAGAGGTCCACACTTTAACGGTTTTCTGGACACCACACCGTTCCTGCCTTTTATCGAACGCGTTATTCCCTGGGATATGATCACAAAAAATATCCGAAACGAGGTGACTCAGGCTATTTCGATCGTCGCCACTAACATTTTTACCGGACGCATGGAGCTCTTCATCGAAAAAAATCCTCACACAGAATATACGGGTGAATACACGAGTCATTTTCAAAAAATCGAACCTGTCCATGCCATGGCCTCGGCCGCTATTCCCATTGTATTTCCAACCGTCATGGTGGATGGCATTGCGTATTCGGATGGAGGATTGCGTCTTAACACTCCCATGTCGCCGGCCATCCAGCTGGGAGCCGATTCTGTTTTGGTCATTGGTCTTCATCATCGTGCTGATCCGGGAAAGAATATTCCTTTCCATGGAGAAATAGGGAAAACACCGGCTCTCGGACAGGTGTTGGGTCGCGTGATGAATTCCATCTTTTTGGATCGCATCAACTATGATCTAGAGCAACTTCAACGCATCAATCGCATCATTGACTGGGGTGAAGAACTCCACGGAAATAACTTTCTTCACGATATCAACGAAATGCTCCTCAAAAAGAAAATCAAGGGAGACATTGCAAATCGTGGACTCAAGAGAATTCAGGCCTTACGCATTCGTCCCTCAGAAGATATTGGAGAAATTTTTAACGAATGTTTTCAGGGGGGCCAAAACGCCCATTTTTCTTCGTTTGAAAAATTTCTTGTCCGTTTTCTGGACATTGATCCCGCAGCCGGTGTGGATTTTCTTTCCTATATTAGCTTCATGCCCGAATACCTCAAAAAACTTTTGGATTTAGGGTTTGAAGATGCACGTAAACATCATGACGAACTGAAAACATTTTTGGATCAATAAGGTTGTGTCATGGCGAGCAAAGCGTGGCCATCTCCCGGGTGCAATCGTGAGATCGCCACGCTTTGCTCGCGATGACAGCTTTTAAAGTTACTAATGGGAAGCTTGGAAATCCTGTAAGGCGTAATACCCATCGTACTTCAGGATGGGATTCAGATTCATTAAAATGACAAGGTAAGATCCTGCCGTAAAAATTAAACACACTCCGGAAAGTTCTGAGCCTTGTATAAAAAAGCTGATGAGAGAAATAAAATTTATAAAAATAAGATGAACGTAAGGGCCCGCTAAACTCACAGCAATACGGGGCCAGCGTTGCTCCAGCCACATGTCGGAAGTATCCACATAAAAAATAGGAGAGATCCAATACCACCCAAGTCCCACACTCAAAACTTCACGTCCAAAAGCTTTGACTGTTAATGCGTGGCCCATCTCATGGATAAAAATAGAAAGGAGAGTTAAGGGAATGAGCAGCAGAAGAAAATAATTCCAACCGTCACCAACCAAGAGAGAGCGAAAGCTCCCCCACTGTGAAAAAAAAATAAAAAAACCAATCCCATTAAAGAAAATGAAAAAGAGCTGGGCCGGCCACGTAGTGAACCAATGAAAATACTTGTGATAAACTCGTTCCATGAAAGGATCTACATTCCGAATCATTATTTTCCATTGCAAGAAAGAGCTCATCTTTTTTAGAAACTGACCTAGAAAACTTTTTGGGACCATTGTCTCATCCAAGTGGGACATATTTCCAACAACAAATCCTGATGAGACAAGGCCTGCAATCGTTTCTGCAACTGTGTGAGGAGCAAATTGATGAAATTTTTGAAAATAAAGAAGGGCAAGATCTCGAAGATTATGCAACCCATCCAAAAGCTGCCACACAAACAAACCTTCGGGAGACAGCCGGTAGTAAGCTCCTCTCACAGGATCTTTCAAAACAGTCGTTGGAAAACCTTCCACAGTAATTGTTTGAGAAGTCATTCCTTTTTTTTGACAGGGCCGATCGCGCAAATTTAAAAGCTCAAAAAGAGTACGGACCATGTGGGGATCTCTTCCCATCACCCGACGTAAATCTTCTTTATTCAATTTTAAAAGTTGGGTGTTTTCAAGAGCTCGCACCGTGGCATTACGTGGAGAATTTGTAAGCAAGGCTGTCTCACCAAACAAAGATCCTTTTTCAAGAACAGTAACTTGCTTTTCTCCTTTCTCATCCTGCTGAAGAATTTCTACAGAACCACTCACAACCAGAAAACACCCATCCCCAATCTCTCCTTGGCGAAGAATCACATCGCCGGTTTGACAAGAAATATCCTGCAGAGACTTTGCGAGTTGATCTAAAAGACGAGGATCTTTTATTTGAAAAGGACTTACCTGTTTGAGGAATTCAATCCTCGAAAGAGATCCTCGAGTCATAATTTAAGAGAAAAACTTATTGACCCTTTGACTCAAAGCCTCATCGGACATGTTCCAATCCATTTTCTTCAAGGCAACCCATTCCTCTTCTGAAAGATTAATCTTCATTTTTTTAATTACGGCTTCAGGGTTTTCTCGTAAGGCAGATCGGAATCCAGGATCATTAAGCCATTTATCGATCAGTTTTCCTACAGTTTCATAACTCATCGTTGCCTCCTTTAAAAAAATGAATTTTTTTGAATGAACTTCTCCAAACCAGAAACAGCGATATCCCTTGGAGCTGCGGCCGTAAGAAGAGTCCGCGCTCTTTGACAATAAACTTCAACGACAAATGCAGAGAGACGAAGAATACCCGAAGAATGAAGAGTCGCTCTAATCATGTCAACAACACCTTCGCTCTCTTTTGCTCTTTCAAGAAGATCCAAAAATAATTTTCTTTCTTCGAGCGTTTTTTTCTCCAGATATAAGGCAATGGGAAATGTCCGAGTTCCATTGGCAAGATCTTTACTTTTTTCTGCTTGAAAAATATCATAACAATCCGATGCCAGCTGACCAGCCGTTCCAATGGCTCTGCCCATATCCGTATAAACTTTTACCAAATCTGGAGGAGCTCCGGAGAACTGGGCCGCCAACGCCGTAAACAAAGCTAACTCTTCACCACTCTTTGCAGCAACAGAAGCTTCCACCTCTTGAGAACTCACATTGTCTTTACCATTCATAGAGAGATCCTGATATTGGCCTGCACTCATCCGCAGCAATCCTTGTGCAAGAGTTCTCTGCAGAGCGTCACGACAAGTCTCCGAAACTTCAAGCTCTGAAATAGCTATTTGAGGCAAAGAAGAAAGAAGCGTGGCTGACACCAATTGGATTTGAGAAGTTTGATATCCCTTCCAATAAGAGGGCAAATCTCCATCCGCAAGATCATCCAGAATATCAACGCCCAAAAAAAGTAACGTTGTGGCCACGGACAACGGCAAGGCTATTTCGGCATCTCCGGTGAGGCCCGCACAAACAAGACGAGGCAAATAAATAAAAGGCGGGATTTCTTCTTCTTGAAAATCTTCTCTCAAACCATCCAGTGCACATTTGAACAATTGATACTGCGATCTTGAAAGACTCTGAACTTTGAGGAAATTTTCAGCCTGCAAGAAAACACGATCCTTGTAATTTGGCGACAACAAATCGTCAGTTTCTGAAAAAATGATTTTTGCCGCCAGAGCCATGGACTGATCCTTTTACATTCCTTTTGAGATGCGAGTTTTCAGTTCTTCATCCGAACAATTCCAATCCATACTCCGTAAAGCCTTCCATTCTTCTTCCGTAAAATTAACTCCGGCTGCTCTCACAGTTTTTTCCGGATTTTTTCTAACCTCTTGACGAAACTTCTCGTCTTTCAGCCATCGATCCACCAACTTGCCGATTTCTTCCATGCTCATGAAAAACCTCCTTTGATAAAAATTTTTTTGATGATATCAGAGCGGCAAGGGACTCGCAAGATTTCTTATGGGTATTCTTCTTAAAATGGCTTTGAGAAATATCTTTCGGAACAAAAAGAGATCACTCATCACTCTCTCTTCTGTTGGTTTCAGCTTGGGAACTTTAATTTTTCTGAGCAGTTTTGTTTTTGGAGCTCAACAACAAATGAAAGAAAATGTCACACGAACATTAACAGGCGATTTGCAAATTCTTCCTAAATCCCTTGAAAATATTTACAACACAAACGGGGCCATCGAAGACCCTGAAAAAATTCGCATCCTTCTCAAAGGGGATCTTCACATTAAAGGTGTTGCCGAAAATATTGTAGGTACCGGATTGGCTTCATCCTCATCAACAACGCGTTCATTACCCACCTTTATCGTAGGATTGGAACCGGGAAAAGAAGCTGCCATTGGAAATGAAATGAGGATCATTCAAGGTCGTCACTTGGCGGAAGGAGATATCCAAGGAGTGATTCTAGGCGAAAAAATGAGGGAGATTCTGGATATGAAATTAGGGGATAAAGTCATTGTCACAACACAAGATTATTACGGCTCCCTCTCGGGTGCTCCTTTTTATTTGATTGGTACATTCGAGGTGGGCAATGACCAGCTGGATAGCAGTAACCTCCTTATTTTAAAGTCATCCGCACAAAAACTACTCTCTTTTGATCAGCGCATCTCAAAATTCATCCTGAAAATCGACTCCCATCACACTCCGGATGAAATGGCAAAAATTTTGAAACAGGAAATTAACAACCCTGATCTCAAAGTCATGACATGGGAAGAATTGATCCCGATGGTTTCACAACTCATCCGATTTCAAAATGGCATGGTCTCTATAGTCATGATCATTGTCCTTGTCGTTGTGGCCACAGGAATTCTTAATACGCTCCTCATGTCCACCCTGGAAAGAACTCGTGAGTTTGGTTTAATGATGGCTCTTGGAACTCACTCTCTTCGAATTTTAATACTGATTATTTTTGAATCACTGTGTCTCACAAGCTTGGGAACCATCACGGGGAGTCTTCTAGGCATTTTAACCACACTCTACTTTGGCCATATGGGCATCAACCTGTCTCGCTTTCTTTCCACATTTTCCAATCTTTTAATTGGATCTCGTGTTTTCCCTCAAATAAACTGGTCTTCACTGATTCTTTTTTCAGGGGTTATTTTAGTTTCCAGCCTCCTCGTTTCTCTTTACCCTGGTTGGAGGGCTTCAAAATTAAGACCTATTGAGGCCATGAGACAAACAAGCTAATACCTTATGATTCCAAACAAACGTGATCTTGGATTTATTTTTGTCATTTTTCTTTTAAGCCTCCAGTGGGTGTTCATTCATCTTCTAGGAAAACCCCTCCACTCTCCCTGGAACGCCATTGGCCCGGGATTAGCTATTTTTGGAGCTGCGTATATTTTGTCTTGGGGAGCAGAGCTGGCCCAGTTTGAAATTCCACAATCGCTGGCCATTGCCTTTCTAGCGCTCGTGGCTGTGCTTCCCGAATATGCTGTAGACATGTATTTTGCCTGGACCGCCGGAAAAGACCCCAGTTACATTCATTTTGCCACAGCTAATATGACAGGTTCAAATCGCCTGTTAATCGGTGTGGGTTGGGCCGCTGTTGTCTTTGCTTATTTTTTCAAAACAAAAAAAGGAGAAGTTACTTTAGAACCGGAAAGTCGGAATGAAATTCTGGCTCTGACACTGGCCACTCTCTATTGCTTTATCATTCCTTTTAAAAAAACGATCTCCTGGATGGATTCTATTTTTCTTCTTTCTATTTTTGGTCTCTATATCCGTCGAGCCATTCATTCCAAACATGAAGAACCTGAAATTGAAGGACCCATTGTGGCTCTTGCCCATTGGGCCCGTCCGCAACGCATTACCATCACCCTCTTGTTTTTTCTTTTTTCAGGTTATACCATTTTTATTTCTGCGGAACCATTTGCAGAAGGCATACTGGACATGGGTCGCCATTTCAAGATTGAGGAATTTATCTTGGTGCAGTGGTTGGCGCCCCTGGCTTCTGAATCTCCGGAGTTTATTGTCGCTATTATTTTTGCTCTCCGCGCTCGAGCTTCGGCCAGCTTGGGAACACTCATTTCCTCCAAAGTAAATCAGTGGACACTCCTGATCGGCATGCTCCCTTTAGTTTACAACCTTTCTGCTGGTCATCTTCACCCTATGTCCATGGATGCACGACAATCTGAGGAAATTTTTCTGACCGCCGCCCAGTCTTTGTTTGGATTAGTGATTATTGTGAACCTGCGATTTTCCATCACCGAAGCTTTGCTTTTGTTTTCTCTTTTTATCACCCAGCTTTTTTTCACTTCCACCGAAGCACGGACTCTTTACGCCTTCCTTTATATCGCCTTTTCGATCGGTTGGTTTTTTGTGGTGAAAGGTAATCGAAGCTCCTTTCTCCAACTCTTTAAGAAAATTTAACGATAAAAATTAAAAAACTCGCAACTAATTTTTGGAAATGCCGATTGTTAAAACTTAAGGAGAAACTTTTATGATAATCTCACCGGAAACAGCTCAAACACTGATGAAAGCTGCTCAATTAAACCTGGAACAGATTACCTCAATTGGTGATCATGTTACCGAATCCTGGAGAACTATTGTTCCTGCCTTGCAAGAGTATATAGATATACCAAACGTGTCACGTCAGTTCAATCCTGACTGGGCCACTGATGGCCATACGCAAAAAGTGATCCGTCTTGTGACAGCCTGGATTCAAGCACAAGACCTGCAAGGAGCAACATGGAGCGTGAACAAGATTGATGGTCACGCTCCGGTAATATTTTTGGAAGTTCCTGCCACTCCCGGAGCAAGCGATAAGAATGTTCTCCTCTATGGACATCTGGATAAACAGCCCGGCATGGCTGAAAAATGGAGACACGGTCTGGGACCATGGACTCCTGTCATTGAAGGGGATCGTTTGTATGGTCGTGGCTCTGCCGACGATGGGTATGCTGTTTTTGCATCCGTAGCAGCCATCAAAGCCTTACAGAAAAGCGGTATTCCTCATTCTAAAATGACTGTTCTCATCGAATTTTCCGAAGAATCTGGATCTCCGGGACTGGAGGAACATGTCATCAGTCTTCAGGAAAAAATTGGGCAACCGGACCTCGTTATTTGTCTGGATTCCGGCACCTGTGATTATAATCGGATCTGGATTACCACATCATTACGGGTGTTTTGGGACCGGGAAGCAACGCACATGGGCCCAATGAGTTTTTGCATATTCCCTACGCTGAACGACTAACGACCTCCGTGGCATCTATCCTTGCAGGACTCAGATAGGTCGATGATCACGGATTTCGAAAAAAGTAGATGTTAAAATTTTGGAGTTTACCCAAAACTCCAGGTTAAAATCCCTTGACACTTCTTGCCATTGTATGACATATTGTCATACAAGTACGAGGAAGATTTTATGATTCTAAGCATCCGCATTGACCAGGATTTGGAAAAAGAAGTGAACCGTGCGGCAAAGATCACTGGTTTAAAAAGAAGCGACATCATTCGTAAATCTCTCAGTAAATTTTTAGGAGAAATCACGGGCTCCAAAAAAATTTCTCCTTTTCATATTTATCAAACTCTTGAAAAAGAAATTCCAGGGAGTCGTCATGGCACACTTTCTATCAATCACCGCCAGGAAGTCTTAAAGATCCTGAAAAAACGTCGACATCATGATACTGATTGATACAGGTCCTCTTGTCGCCCTTTTTGATAAGAATGACGCCTGTCATGCCTTATGTAAAAAAGAGCTCGCTTCTATTAAAGAACCATTATTAACAACTCAGCCAGTCCTTACGGAAGTGATGTATCTCTTAGGTTTCTCTTCCAAAGCACAAGACCTTTGCTTTAGTTTCATTCAATCCGAAGCCGTCGGGATAGAAACAGAATTAAATCTGGAGAGGATTCAGGAACTCATGAAACGATATGAGAATGTTCCTATGGACTTTGCCGATGCCTCCCTGGTGGCTACTTCTGAAGATAAGAATATTTCACATGTTTTTACCATCGATCATAAAGATTTTCATATCTACAAACCAAAACATCTTCGATGTTATCAAATCCTTCCGGAGACCCTAAAAATTTAATCTCTTTTTAAAATAATAAAAAGGAAAGACTTTGACATCCGAAATGGTCTTGGCTATGAAACCGCGACTTTTTAATTTAACTAAGGCCGCTTCCCGCGGCACGTCGCGAGCCGATGCTCGTAAAGGAAGACAGGAGTATTTTCATGAAAAAAATCTCAACCTTCTTCGTCGCTCTCATTGCTACAGCAACCATGCTATGTTTTGCGCACACGGCATTTGCCAGTGAAGCGGAACTGCACATTCCGGAGCTAAACACGATTTATAATCTCTTCGGAAAAACAATGGCGGGCACCGATATTCTCCGATGGGGTTTGGGCGTCACCATTTTGGGAATGGTGTTTGGGTTCTTGGAATTTCTCAAAGTTAAAAAGCTGCCTGTTCATAAATCGATGCTGGAAGTCTCCAATCTGATTTATGAAACCTGTAAAACTTATTTGCTCCAACAAGGAAAACTTCTGATTCTGTTGGAACTCTTTATTGGTTCCTGCATCTTCTATTATTTTTATGTTCTTCAGCATCTGGAATTGCCTCGCGTCCTTCTGATTCTTCTGTGGTCGGTCTTAGGGATACTGGGTTCTTTCAGTGTGGCCTGGTTTGGAATCCGCATCAATACCTATGCGAATAGCCGAACTTCTTTTGCTTCCCTCCAAGGCAAGCCCTACCCTGTGATGGGAATTCCCCTCCAATCCGGAATGTCCATTGGTGTGATGTTGATCTGCGTAGAGCTTTTCATGATGATCTACATCCTCCTTTATATACCCCGCGAAAGTGCCGGTGCTTGTTTTGTCGGTTTTGCCATCGGTGAATCCCTTGGTGCTTCGGCTCTTCGTATCTGCGGCGGTATTTTTACAAAAATTGCGGACATCGGCTCGGACCTCATGAAGATTGTTTTCAATATTAAGGAAGACGATGCTCGTAACCCGGGCGTCATTGCCGACTGCACCGGTGACAACGCCGGTGACTCCGTAGGACCAACAGCCGATGGTTTTGAAACTTACGGCGTGACGGGCGTCGCACTGATCAGTTTTATCGTGCTGGCTGTTGGAATGGCCACAGGAGCCGATGGTAAATTAACGGCTACAGCTCATGGAATTGACATTCAATCCCGATTTATCGTGTGGATTTTTGCCATGCGCGTTTTGATGATTGTCACTTCCATTGGATCCTACTGGATCAACGGTGCCATTTCCCGTGCTTTGTATGCTTCCAAAGCTCATTTTAATTTTGAACATCCTCTCACCATGCTGGTGTGGTTGACTTCCATTTTGTCAATCGGTGTCACCTATGCTGTCAGCTATCTTTTGATTGGAGATATGGATCCCAATCTGTGGTGGAAACTGTCTACGATCATCAGTTGTGGAACTTTGGCGGGAGCTTTGATTCCGGAATTCACCAAGATTTTTACATCGGCCAAATCCAAGCACGTGGCTGAAATTGTCAATGCGTCTCGCGAAGGAGGTGCTTCTCTCACCATCATCTCTGGATTAGTTGCCGGTAATTTCAGCGCCTTTTGGCAAGGCATGGTCATCGTCGGTTTGATGTTCGTCGCTTATCTCACCAGCCATGCAGGACTGGATGCCTTCATGATCTATCCTTCGGTATTTTCTTTTGGTTTGGTTGCTTTTGGATTTTTAGGAATGGGTCCTGTGACTATCGCTGTTGATAGTTATGGCCCCGTCACCGATAACGCCCAATCTGTTTTTGAATTGTCACAAATTGAAACTCTTCCCAACATCAGCGCGGAAATTCAGAAAGATTTTGGATTCAAACCTAATTTCTCTCAAGGCAAACAGTATCTGGAAGAAAACGATTCTGCTGGAAATACATTTAAAGCCACGGCCAAGCCCGTGTTGATTGGCACCGCCGTCATCGGGGCGACCACCATGATTTTTTCGATCATTCTTCTCTTGCATCTCAAACTCGACCTCTTGGATCCTCGTGTCTTGTTGGGTTTGATCACGGGTGGATCCGTTATTTATTGGTTCACGGGTGCCTCCATGCAAGCGGTGGGCACAGGGGCCTACCGGGCTGTTGAATACATTAAGAAACATATCCGTCTCGACAGTGCTGAAAAAGCTTCCGTAAAAGACTCCAAAGAAGTGGTAAAAATTTGTACTCAGTACGCTCAAGCCGGCATGATTAATATTTTCGGCGTTATTTTTTCGTTCACATTGGCGTTTGCTTGTTTTGATCCTACTTTCTTTGCCAGCTACCTCATCTCCATCGCTGTCTTTGGTCTTTTCCAAGCCCTCTTCATGGCCAACACCGGTGGTGCCTGGGACAATGCAAAAAAAGTTGTGGAAGTGGATCTGAAAGAAAAAGGAACTCCTCTACACGCAGCCACTGTTATTGGTGACACCGTCGGTGATCCTTATAAGGATACCTCTTCCGTGGCCTTGAACCCAATCATCAAGTTCACCACCCTCTTCGGGTTGCTGGCTGTTGAAATCGCCGTGCATGCCCAAGATGTATCCCTCTATATTGGCTCTGCCTTATTCGTGGTGGGACTCGGATTTGTCATTCGTTCCTTCTATGGAATGAGAATCAAGACAGGGACGACGTAATTCTTTTTATACACAACTTTTATCCCCATTTGACGATAATGCTCACTCTATGGGCATGGAAATTCCGATCAATCCGCAACCACGTAGTTCTGGTGCCTCTCCCTTTGAATTTGCAAGGATGGTGGGTTCTCAAGCCTCAGCACTCGTTTTGGGAAACACAACCCGAGATCAACAATCTCAACTGATAGAAACGATCGTTCTGGCTGCACAACCTCTGATTGACGAAGGTCTGATCGATGAAAGACACATCAATACTTTTCGTACATGTGTAGCGAACCAATATTCTCTTTTATCAATTTTTTCGCGCCTCTGTCGGTTAGAAGCAGGTGTGCTAGGACGTTTAACTCATTTGGGACAATTTCCTGATAAAGAACGAGAGAGAATGAGAAATCTCTTGGCAGGAAGTTTACGTCCAACACGTGATGATATTCTTGCTGGTCATCGTTTCATTCACAAAGTATGTTTACAGACCTACCTCAATGCTTCACAAGAAAATCAGCGGGGGCATCTCCCTGAAAGTCTTGGTATTTCCTTTTTAACACACCTGTCCATCGACTTAGAGAAAACAGCATCAATCTTAAATGCTTCCTTAGGAACAAGGCAGATTTCGTTTTTTCTCATGGCAGCCCTTTTGGCTTATCCAAACCCGGATGACATATGCCTTCAAATACAAAACCTCCCACTCACATGGCGGCGAATAACACATATCGCCAACTCTCTTGGTATTAACAAGATTTCACCATACCATCGGACGGATGTTCCTAGTGTAGAAATTATAATGGATCCTGGTCATCCTCTTTGCCAAGCGGGTGAGGCAACCTTTGTGGTCGATCTGTGTCGTTTTGCTGAAAAGGTGTCGGCCATTGGTGTGGAAGGCCAAGACACGGATTTTCCGGGTTTGAGGCAAGGAATCGGTTTATTTATGCCCACACTTCAAATAAAATCAGAGCCTCTTCCTCCTACTTTGCCTCAACTCCAGGATCAACTCAGAAGCAACGAATTTATGATCAATCATCAGGTCGTTCCACTCTCTGCTGAGAAGGCTCTTGAACTGCTTCAATGGATCGATCTCAATCTCCCCCCTTCTATGGATTTAATTGATGTTTTAAAGTCACTCCATTTTAGCAATGAACCTGAATCTGATGAAAACGAAATGGGTCATATGCTGGCCAAATTTTCTGAAGGACAGACCCGAAAAGAAAAATTACTGTCGTTGTGCACGGTGATTCATGTGGGACAAGCTCTCATTTCGGCAACAGACTTGTTAAAAGAATCAAATATATCCGATAAAATTATTTATGAAATCATCCAATCTATCCCGCGTGTCCGTGTGGCCATCACATTGACAAAAATGTACCGTGAGCGACTCTCAGCTCCTATCACTGAGAATACAGAACAAGAAAAAATATTCTTCGAGAAACTCGACGAAGCAATCAGAAGGATAGAAGAATCTATGCGAGAATTAACAAAATGGGCGGAGGCCCGTACGTCCTATGACCGTCCTAAATAAGCTTTTTGGACATCCGAATTTTTGAGAAGTTCACAACTCAACCCCTGGAGTTTAATTTCTCCTGTCTCCAACACATAGGCTCTTTGAGAACACTTTAAAGCAAGAAACGCATCTTGCTCCACAAGAAGAATCGTCATGCCTTGTTTGTTAATTTCAACGAGCGCCTTAAAGATTTGTTGAACAAGTGTCGGCGCAAGACCCAAGGACGGCTCATCAAGAAGGAGAAGTCGAGGTTTGGCCATCAAGGCACGGCCTACGGCCAGCATTTGCTGCTCTCCTCCGGAAAGTGTTCCTGCATTTTGAAAAAGTCTCTCTTTAAGTTTTGGAAAGAGATGAAAAACAAAATCGTATTCAACTTTTATTTTCGTCCCATCACAACGACTAAAAGCACCCATCTCCAAATTTTCCTGCACACTTAAATTATGAAAGATAAGACGACCTTCTGGAACCTGCGCAACTCCATGCGAAACAATCCAATGAGAAGGACGTTTCTCAAGGTCCACATCCTGTCCCTTGTTGTCCTGATAAAGAATACAGCCTGATACAGGACGAAGAAGTCCTGAGATTGTTCGAAGGAGCGTTGTTTTACCAGCACCATTGGGGCCGATGAGGGTCACAATCTCACCGTCATTCACTTCAAGAGAAATACCCTTGAGAGCTTTGATGGCTCCGTAATGAACATGCAGATTTTTAATTTTTAGGATCATAAAAATACCTAACTCCCCCTTCCTCCTCTTAGTCTAAGAGGGGGGTTAGAGGGGGCGTTATTCTATCGTTCCCAAATACGCCTCGATCACTTTTGGATTCTGACGAATTTCTTCCGGAGTTCCCTCAGCAATCATTTCTCCGTAATCTAAAACAAGGATACGGGGACAAAGAGTCATCACCACACTCATATCGTGTTCAATCAACACAATCGATAAACCGTATTTTTGATGAACAAGACGAATCAGATCCATGAGGTGGTTCTTTTCTGTTGGATTCATTCCAGCAGCAGGTTCATCCAGCAAAAGCAGGCGAGGTTGAGTGGCTAAAGCTCTCACAATTTCCAAACGTCGTTGATCTCCATAAGAAAGATTTTTTGCAGACTCATACCGACATAAATCCAAACCAAAAATACGAAGCAGTGCCAAAGCTTCTTCTTTTTTATTTTTTAATTCAGAAAGATATTTCTTTGTTTTTAAAATATTAGACAACAACGAAGCCTTTAAATGATGGTGAAAGGCCAAAAGAACATTTTCCTCCACAGTGAGGTCAGCAAAAAGTCGGATGTTTTGAAAAGTGCGGGCAATGCCGGTATGACTGATTTGATAAGGTTGCAGGCCGTTTAATTTCCTTTCTTTACCATTGTAGAAAAATAAACTTCCTTCAGTCGGTTCATAAACTCCTGTCAGGAGGTTAAAGAAAGTCGTCTTGCCGGCTCCATTTGGACCAATGATAGCAATCAATTCTCCTTCTTTTAAGTTGAAAGAAAAGTGATGAAGTGCTTTGAGGCCACCAAAATGAATTCCACAATTTTCAACGCGGAGTAAGGGATTCAGAAAGCCTCCGCGTTTTTATTCTTCTTTCTAAACCACTTCAATTCACGTTTTCCAAAAAGTCCATGAGGCCAAAGAATCATCATCGCTATCAAGAGGAGAGCATAAAAAATCATTCTCCACTCACTGGCCACGCGTAGCAGTTCGGGCAAGATAGTCAGCAAGGTAGCAGAAACAAGAGACCCCGTGATAGATCCCATTCCCCCGAGAACAACCATCACCACAAACTCAATAGATTTGAGAAAGCCAAAAGAATTGGTATGAAGGTAAGTATTGAGATGGGCAAAAAGTCCACCACCCACACCCGCCCAGAAAGATCCAATGACAAAGGCCATGACTTTATAACGGGTCCCATGGATTCCAATGGACTGAGCGGCAATTTCATCTTCCCTCACTGCCAGAAAGGCTTTTCCTTTGAGGGAATACACCATCCGCGAGATTGAAAAAACGACTACAATCAAAACTGCATAGATCCAGAAAAAATTTGCATATTCTGGAATATCGGTAAATCCTCGAGCCCCTCCTACAAAATCCAGGTTGAGAACAATCACGCGAATAATTTCTCCCAATCCCAGTGTGGCAATAGCCAAATAATCTCCCCTTAAACGCAGAGTGGGCAAACCCACCAACAAACCTGCACAGGCCGCAATCATTCCCCCAAATGTCAGGGCACTGAGAAAAAAAATGGGTTCCAAGATGGAAGGAGAAACAAAAAAAATCAGATGGAAAACAGGTTCATGAAAATAAACGGTAAATGCCGCAGAAGAATAAGCGCCTAAAGCCATAAAACCGGCGTGTCCCAAAGAAAATTGGCCTGTGTGTCCTGTGATGAGATTCAAACTCACCACCATAATGGCGTTGATGCCGATCATGTTGATGATTTGAAGAAAATAAGGATTAACCATATATATCTACGATAATTAATTTATTTGTCATCGCGAGCCCGAAGGGCGTGGCGATCTCACGATTGTACCCGGGAGATTGCTTCACTTCGTTCGCAATGACACAATTTACTTTACACCTTTTCAGCAAACGATTTGCCAAATAGTCCGGACGGTTTCACCAATAAAATAAAAATGAGAAGAACAAATGCCAAGGCATCGCGGTAAGTGGAAGAGAAATAGCCTACCACATAAGTTTCAGACAATCCCATCAACAAACCACCCACCAGAGCGCCTGGAATATTTCCAATTCCGCCCAGGACTGCAGCCACAAAAGCCTTAAGGCCGGGCATGATTCCCATGAGTGGTTCCACTTTTGGATTTGAAAGCCCCACCAAAACTCCAGCGGCTCCGGCAAGGGCCGAGCCCAACATAAAAGTAAAACTGATGATATGATCGAGCGGGATCCCCACCAACTGACTGGCCGTATGGGAAAAAGAAACGGCCCGCATGGCTTTACCTAGTTTCGTTTTCATCACGATAAAACGAAGTGACACCATTAAGACAATGGCAATGGTAAAAATAAGACACTGGATTTGATTGATCACAATTCCCTGACCGAAACGAACGACAACACGATCCTGAATGAGCGAAGGAAAAAACTTCGGATCCGCACCAAAAAGAAGCTGCCCTCCATATTCCAAAAAAATAGAAACTCCAATGGCCGTAATGAGGGCATTAATCCGAGGAGCATGACGTAACGGTTTGTAGGCAATGCGTTCAATCACAAATCCTAAGAGAGCACATACAACCATCGCGATAATCAAAACGAGTGTCAGCCCCAACGCCCCTCCTTGCATTTTTTGAATGAGGATCTGACCGGCATAATAACCAACCATGGCCCCGATCATGTAAACATCCCCATGGGCAAAATTAATAAGTCGTAACACCCCATACACCATGGTGTAACCAAGTGCGATCAGTGCATAGATACTACCCCAAGCTAAACCATTAATTGTTTGCTGGATAAATTCAGACATAGATTTCACAGAATCGCATTGGATTTATGGATTAACTTCAG
>Ga0209515_10001747_pt1 | contig 35273 bp, 32 predicted proteins | sample Subgroupgradi54m_FD_187454 | JGI IMG/M metagenome (GOLD analysis project Ga0209515, IMG submission 187454) | Subsurface groundwater microbial communities from S. Glens Falls, New York, USA - GMW60B uncontaminated upgradient, 5.4 m (SPAdes)... ... | reverse complement strand
TTCATGGCCCGCTCCATGGCGGGAATCGGGTAAAACTCCATGGGTCACCTCCTGGAGTTCCCTTTTACCCGCCTCAAGCGGACATTTCACTTGTTTCTAAGACCGGACATATCATTTGCTACTGACAAAACCCGCCTCTCCCCCTTGACAATCTCAAGCAATATGCTACACTTTTAGTGGTTAGCACTCTATATTTATGAGTGCTAGATAAGTACAAAAGGGGCTTGTATGTCGCTAAGTGACTTAAAATCAAGGAGTCAGAAAATCCTGGAAGCGATTATTCTGGCCTACGCGGACTCGGCGGTTCCGATTGGGTCGGAGTTCTTGCAGACGCGGCATGATTTTGGCGTCTCTCCGGCGACCATCCGAAACGTCATGGCGGAGCTGGAAATCCAGGGACTGATCACCCATCCGCATACTTCCGCCGGCCGGGTACCGACCGATTTGGGCTATCGCTACTATGTGGACATCCTGATGGAGCCCAAGCGCCTGAGTGTTGAGGAGGAAAAACAGCTTGAGCGTTTGGCCGAACTAAAGATAGAAGAGCCTCTTGAACTGTTGGACAAGGCAGCCCATCTTCTGGCGGAGATGACCCAGGAAGCCGGCGTGGTTTTGGTGCCGCAGTTGGCCCAAGGATCTTTCCGGCAATTCAAGCTGATCCCGGTGGGAGATCAGGAACTTTTAGGCGTGCTGATTGCCTCTGAGGGAATGGTGAAGCACGCCATGCTGGAACTGGAAGAGACTGTCGGGGAAGATCTCTTGGGACAGGTCGAGCGGTTTTTGAATCAGGAACTGGTCGGGATGCCGTTGGACAAAGTCTCCTCCTATCTGGAGCAGATCCTGCAGGATGCCCATGACGACGTCTCGCAGTTTTACCGGCAGGCCATGCAAATGCTTCAATCCAGCTCCTTCTTTGAAGAGGACCCTTCCGTCATCCTCGACGGCACCAGCAGGATGTTTGAGGCGCCGGAATTCCAGGATATGGAGAGAACCCGGCGGCTCATGCAGGGACTGGAAAATAAGGAAGAGCTGGTGGATATCCTTCGGCGGGATGTGGCGGCCGATGAGGTGAAGCTGCACATCGGGCTGGAGAATCGCGGAACGCACTTGACCGACTGCACCATTGCCGCGGCCTCCTACCGGCTGCGCGGCGGGGTGACGGGAGCACTGGGCGTGATTGGGCCGACCCGGATGAACTACCCCAGGATCACCACGCTGGTAAAACGGATGGCCGAGTTGGTAAGCCGGTCTTATCAAGAGCGGGATTGAGCGATGGCAGACGAGGCCGTTGAGAAAAAAGAGAGCCCGGAACCTGCAGTGACTGAGGCGGAGTCGCTGAAGAATCAGCTGCTGCGCCTCCAGGCCGATTTCGAGAACGCCAGAAAACGCTGGCGGAAAGAAGGGGCCGAGGTTCAGGAGATCGCCAACCAGGAACTGCTTCGAGAACTGCTGGAGATCTTCGATGATTTTAAACGGGCTTTGGCTGTCGCCCCTGAGAAAGAGGGGGCAGGAAACTTTCGAGCCGGGGTCGAGATGATCGCCAAACGGATGGAGAGTTTCCTGAAGTCCTACGGGGTGACCCCGATTGAGGCGGAAGGGGCTTTATTCGATCCGATCCGCCATGAAGCGGTGGCCCACGAGCCGACCGACGCGGTTCCGGAGTCTACGGTTTTGGCGGTGATGCGCACAGGTTATTTGATGAACGGACGGGTTCTGCGGCCGGCGGTGGTGAAGGTCGCTGTCAAACCGGAAACGGAGAACAAACCATCTTCTGAAGGAGGAGATTAACATGGCACGTGCAATCGGTATTGATCTGGGGACGTCAAACTCTGCGGCAGCTGTTGTGGAAGGCGGCCGGCCCAACATTATTCCATCGGCTGAAGGGATGACGATCGGCGGAAAGGCGTTCCCTTCGTACGTCGCCTTTACCAAGGATGGCCAGCGGCTGGTCGGGGAACCGGCTCGCCGGCAGGCTGCCATTAATCCGGAGGGAACGGTGATTGCCGCTAAGCGGAAGATGGGGAGCGATCATGTTTTCCGGATTTACGGCAAGGAGTATACCCCCCAGCAGATCTCGGCCTTTATTCTGCAAAAGATCAAGCAGGATGCGGAGGCTTATCTTGGGGACCAGGTGAATGAAGCGGTCATCACGGTTCCTGCTTATTTCAACGACAACCAGCGGCAAGCCACGAAGGATGCGGGAGAGATCGCCGGCTTGAAGGTTCTGCGGATCATCAACGAGCCGACGGCGGCCTGCTTGGCCTACGGGATCGATAAGGCGGACCAGGAGCAGAAGATTCTGGTCTTTGACTTAGGCGGCGGAACGCTGGACGTCACGATTATGGATATGTACTACGTGAAGGAGGAGAAGAGCTCCGGCTTCGAGGTATTATCCACGAGCGGGGACACCCAACTGGGTGGAACCGACATGGACGTGGCCCTGATTGACTACATCGCCTTGGAGTTCAAGCGGGAGTCCGGGATTGATCTTCGAAGCGACAAGATGGCCTACCAGCGGGTTCGGGAAGCGGCCGAGAAGGCCAAGATCGAGCTATCGAACGTTCTGCAGACTGACATCAATCTTCCGTTCATCACCGCGGACGCCACAGGCCCCAAGCATTTGACGATGGCCATCACCCGGGCGAAGCTGGAGGAGCTGATCAAGCCGATCATCGACCGCTGCCGGCATCCGATGGAGCAGGCGATCAATGACGCCAAGCTGAAGGCGGAGAACATCGATAAGGTGATTTTGGTCGGCGGTCCAACCCGGATGCCGATCGTCCAGAAATTCGTCGAGGAGTACCTGGGGCCCAAGAAGGTGGTGCGGGGCGTGGACCCGATGGAGTGCGTGGCCATGGGGGCGGCGATCCAGGCCGCGGCATTAAAGGGAGAGATCAAGGACATTCAGCTTCTGGATGTCACCCCGCTCTCGCTCGGGATCGAAACCTTGGGAGGCGTTTTCACCAAGCTGATTGAGCGCAACACCACAATCCCGACCCGCAAGGCCCAGACCTTTTCCACCGCGGAAAATAACCAGCCGGCGGTGACGGTCCGGGTTCTCCAGGGGGAGCGGGCGATGGCTAATGACAACGTGGAATTGGGCCGGTTCGATCTGGTGGGAATTCCGCCAGCACCCCGCGGAGTCCCGCAGATCGAGGTGACCTTCGACATTGACGCCAACGGGATCGTCCATGTCTCTGCCAAGGATTTGGGGACAGGGAAGGAGCAGTCCATCCGGATCACGGCGCCGCACAAGCTGGACAAATCGGAGATTGACCGGATGGTCACAGAGGCGGAGAAGTTCGCCGATGCCGATCAGAAACGGAGGGAAGAGGTTGAGGTCAAGAACAAAGCCGATACGTTGGCCTACACCGTGGAGAACTCCCTGAAGGATTATGGGGATAAGATCTCCGCCGAGGAGAAGGGGCAGGTGGAAGAGAAGCTGAAAATTCTGAAAGAATCGCTGAAGGGATCGGACGCAGGGGCGATTCAACGGGCGGTGGATGAGCTGACCAAGGTCTCCCATAAACTGGCGGAGGAAGTCTACAAGGCATCCGCCGCCAAGGGAGGAGCGCATCCTTCCGGGCAGTCGGCTGCCTCAGGGGAGGAGCCCGCCTCCAATGGGAAAGACCAGAAGAAGGATGACGTCATTGACGCGGAATACAAAGAAGACGACAAAAAATAAGCGATGCCGGTGACTAAAAAGGATTATTACGAAGTTCTCGGAGTTTCCCGCGGCGCTTCGGCGGATGAGATTAAGCAGGCCTTCCGCCGGCTGGCGATGAAGCACCATCCGGACCGCCATGCCACCGCCAACAAGAAGGAAGCCGAGGAAAAATTCAAAGAGATTTCCGAGGCCTACGAAGTTTTAAGCGACGCGCAGAAACGGGCCGCTTACGATCAGTACGGCCACAGCGGGGTGGAAGGGGCCTTCCGGCACGGCAACTTCAGTTGGGAGGATTTCACCCATTTCCAGGATGTCAGCGACATCTTTGGGGGCGGTCTTGAAGATCTGTTCGCCTCCTTCGGCCTTGGGGATTTTTTGGGAGGACGCAGCGGGAGATCCTCCCGCCAATGGGGCGGGCAGCCAGGCGCCGATCTGGAAACGGCGGTCGAAATTGATTTAGCGGATGTGGCCACCGGGAAGGAGGTGCCGCTGACCTTCCAGCGCAGGGAGACCTGCGGCTCCTGCCAGGGGAGCGGAGCCAAAACCGGCACAAAACGGGAAACCTGCCCCGATTGCCAGGGGCGAGGCCAAGTTCGGGTGAGCCAGGGTCCTTTTATTATGGCCGCCACCTGTCCCCGGTGCGGCGGGCGGGGCACCGTCATTCGGGAGAAGTGTTCCACTTGCAAAGGGGAAGGACGTGTGGTCACCCAACGGAATCTGAGCGTCAAAATCCCTCCCGGAATCGAAGATGGAATGCGTTTAAAGCTTCAGGGGGAAGGGGAAGCCGGCAGGGAGGGGGCACCCCGAGGAGATCTTTACGTCCATGTCCAGGTGAGGCCCCATCCTTTTTTTCATCGGCAGAATGCCGATCTCGTATGTGAGGTACCCATCAACATGATCCAGGCCTCTATGGGAGCAGAGTTGAAAGTCCCCACTTTAGGCGGGACGGTCACCATGAAGGTTCCGGCCGGCACGCAGCCAGGTGAGGTCTTTCGGCTTCGGGGCAAGGGGCTTCCGGCGCTTCGCGGAGGCCACCGGGGTGACCAACTAGTCCGGGTCTCTGTGGAAATTCCGGCCCGCCTTTCCGCCGAACAGCGGCGATCGCTTGAACAGTTTAAGCAATTCGGTGATAATGGAGCTTTTCCGAAGATCGCCAAGTTTTGGGAACAGGCCAAACGCTGGTTAGGGAAGTAACGATGCCCACATACGATTACGAATGCCGCTCCTGCCATCATCGGTTCGAGCGGGTTCAGCCAATCACGTCAAAGCCGACAGCCGTCTGCCCCAAATGCAAGCGCTCGGCCCATCGCCTGATTTCATCCGGCGGCGGGCTCCTCTTTAAAGGAAGCGGGTTTTACATTACCGACCATCGCTCCTCCAGCTATAAAAAAGGGGCGGAGTCGGAAGCGAAATCGAAACCTTCCGCCGCCTCAACGGACAAGAAGAAGACATAATCTCTGTGCCATACATCGCTCCATTTCGGGGGCTCCGGTATGATGCGAAGCGAATAGGGTCTTTGGCCAAGGTGGTCACGCCCCCTTACGATGTGATTTCTCCCAAGGGCCAGAACGACTATTACCGCCGCCATCCTAAAAATTTCATTCGGGTGGTTTATGGAAAACAGTATCCCTTGGATAACCCCCAGCGAAACCGCTACACCCGGGCCAAACAAACCCTGCAGAAATGGATTCGGACCGGTCTCCTGAAGTTCGATCCGGAGCCGAGTCTCTATCCACACCTGGAGGAATACAAGTTGGGAGGTAAGCGATTCCAGCGGTGGGGGGTTATCGCCATTGTCCGCCTGGATTCCCCAAGCATCTACCCGCACGAGGAAACCAAAGGGGCCCCTAAGCAGGATCGAATCCGGCTGTTGGAAGCGGCGGAGGCCTCCTTAAGCCCGATCTTCGGTCTCATTCCGGATCCGGACGGGCACTACCGGCGTTTTGTGGTGAAATCTTCGAAACCCCGGAAGCCGGCGGCCTCCGTCCGGTTGGACGGAGTGACCCACCGCCTCTGGCGGATCAGCGATCCTTCCTGGATCTCCCGGCTGCAGGCTTTGCTGGAGAAAAAGGAATTGGTGATTGCCGACGGGCATCATCGGCTGGAAGCGGCCCTCTTTCACCGGAATAGGCGCCGGGCGCAGGATCCCTCTTTTCATCCCAACTCGTCATACAATTTCGCGATGTTCTATCTGGCGGCCGCCGGTTCTGAAGAACCGGGCCTCCTGCCGACCCATCGGGTGCTGCAGGACGTTCTCTCTCATCAGATCACGGAATTTCTCCAAGAGGCATCCAAGCGCAGCGATCTTCAAAAAATTGAAGGTCTCGAAGTGCTGAAGTCTCATCTGCGTTCTCTGAGAACACGGGGCCGATTGGGAATCGGCCTTTACACCGGCAACGGTGGAGGATATCTTCTGCAGCCGGCGAAAACCAGCCACCGGTTGGATGTTGAGTGGCTCCACAACGAGATTTTGCCCCATTGGCTGGGCAGGGACGTGGCGATCTCGTACACCCAGGATCTGAATGAGGCGCGGCGTCTCGTCAAACAGGGAACCGCCCAGGCGGTTTTCATCATGCAGCCGCCCTCCTTGAAGGATGTTTTGGAGCGGGCGAGGGCTTCTGTGCGCATGCCGGGTAAGACAACTTATTTTTATCCCAAACCGCTTGCCGGTTTGGTTGAGTATAAATTCTAAGAGGACCCCATGCCGCTGTTCGGACCGAAATATACGAACGTTCGTGTGAAGAAGAAACTCGACATTCCAGAAGGGCTCTGGACGAAATGCGAGGAATGCGGGGAGATCATCTACAACAAGACCCTGGAAGAAAACCTCAAGGTCTGCCCGAAATGCCAGCACCATTTCACGCTCAGCGCCAAGGAAAGGGTCCAGATGCTCTTGGACGAGGGGAACTTCCAGGAATTCGATACCCAGCTTCGTTCCGCCGATCCGCTCGAATTTAAGGGACCAAAATCTTATAAGGAGAAGCTTCAGCTCGACCAAGTGGCCACGGGGCTCTATGAAGCGGCGATTTCAGGGGAGGGACAATTGGACGGCAAACCGATTGGTTTGACGGTCACCGATTCCCGCTTCATCATGGGTTCGATGGGGTCGGTGGTCGGGGAGAAGATCACCCGGGCCGTGGAGCGCTCCATCCAAAGAAAGATTCCGCTCGTCATCGTTTCCGGTTCCGGAGGCGGGGCCAGAATGTATGAGGGAATGTTCTCCCTGATGCAGATGTCCAAAACCTCCGTGGCATTGGCGGAACTCCATGAGGCGGGAGTGCCGTTTATTTCCGTTCTCACCGATCCGACTATGGCGGGGGTCATGGCCAGCTTTGCCAGTCTCGGGGATGTCATCCTTGCCGAACCGCGCGCCTTGATCGGGTTCACCGGCCCGCGGGTCATCGAGCAGACGATCCGTCAGCGGCTTCCGGAAGGGTTCCAGCGGTCTGAATTCCTCCTGGAGCACGGCCAGCTGGATATCGTGGTCCATCGAAAGGAATTGAAGGAAACTATCAGTCGGCTCCTGGATTTTGTTATAGAATAGACCCTTCATGGCACAGGTTCGAATTCAAGAGGTCACAAAGGTCTATCCCGGCAATGTGAAGGCCGTAGACCGGGTCAGCTTGGATGTCGAGTCCAAAGAATTCGTGGTCTTGGTTGGCCCCTCCGGGTGCGGAAAATCAACCACCCTGCGGATGGTTGCCGGGCTGGAGGAGATCTCCTCCGGGAAGATCTACATCGGCGACCGCCTCGTCAATGACGTCCCGGCGAAAGACCGGGACATCTCCATGGTCTTTCAGACGTACGCCCTCTATCCCCACATGACCGTCTTCGAAAACATGGCCTTCGGTCTCTCCTTGCGGGGTTACCCCAAATGGGAGATCGCCAATCGGGTGAAGGAAGCGGCTGAAATCCTGGGGATCTCGCGGCTTCTCAACCGCAAACCTCGGGAACTCTCCGGTGGGGAACGCCAACGGGTTGCCCTAGGCCGGGCCATCGTCCGAAAACCGATCGTCTTTCTCTTTGATGAGCCTCTCTCCAACCTCGATGCCAAGATGCGCGTCCAAATGCGGACGGAGCTCAACAAGCTGCATCTCCGGCTGCAGTCCACCATGATCTATGTGACCCACGACCAGATGGAAGCCATGACCTTAGGCAACCGGATCGCCGTGATGCACCAAGGGATCATCCAGCAGGTGGCTGACCCGGCCAATCTTTACGAGCATCCGGTCAACAAATTCGTCGCCGGTTTCATCGGATCGCCGCCGATGAACTTTGTTCCCGGAAAGATCGCCCGACGGAATGGGCGTTTTTACTTTGAGGATGGAACCATCCGGGTGAAGGTCGTGGATGAGATGATCCCCCGGATTGCTTCCTATGAGGGCAAGCCGATCGTCTTTGGGATTCGTCCCGAGGACATTTACGACAAGCTGTTCGTGCAGTATGCCCCGCCGGAAAACACGGTGACCGCCACGGTGGATGTTGTAGAGCCGATGGGCGCGGAGGTTTACCTGCATCTTCTTTTCGGCACCCATACGGTGACCGCCCGAGTCGGCGGACATGAGCGGCCTAAGGTGAATCAGGATATGGACCTCGTCTTTGACATGTCAAAGGTGCATTTTTTTGACCCCGACTCGGAGGTTGCGATCGTTTAAAGTCTCCTCCCGGACGCGAGGAATGGCCGGATGGTGGGTCTGCCTCGTGGCCATCACGATTTGTCTCTTGTTTCTCTCGCTCGCCGCCTCTCCCCGGGAAACAGCATCTCTCAATGACCTTGTCGCCGTCTCCGCGCTCTTCTTCCCGCTGCTTTTTTGGACGTGGTCCATGCAGGGCCCGCTCTGGGGACTGGCCGCAACGGCCTGGGCGAGTGTGCTGGTTGGCATTGCGGCGCTCATCTCCCGAAGATTCATCCTCTTTTGGATCATTCCTGAATACCTTCTTTTTGCTTCGATAACGCATTGTGGGTTCAATCGCTGGAAGGAGCTCCATCAAACCCGTCTGATTGATAAAGAGCGATTGGAGGAGGAGATCAACACGCTCCGGGATGAGATCAAGCGGCTTGAAGAAGGCGCCGGGGGCCTCCAAGATCGGCTGGAGCGTTATCAGCAGCTGCGCCAAGTGACCAATGCCTTCAGCGCGACTCTGCCTTTGGGAGAGCTCATTCAACAAATTGTTTCAGCAACCGGCGATCTGCTGGAAAAAGCCGACTTGGTTCTGCTGTACGTGGTCGAACCCAAGACGTTGACCCTGCAGTTGAAGGGGGTCTGGCGCCGACAAGGATCCATCACCGTCAAGGCGAAGGTTGGGGACCTTTTTGACCATTGGGTGATGCGGCAAGCGCAGCCGCTGCTTGTTCAGGAATCGACCCATGATTTCCGTTTCTCCCAAATGACACCCAAAGAGCTCGGAAGGAACCTTGGGGCCTTGGTGGCTGTTCCTTTGGTGAGCGAAGATCGTTTCCTTGGGGTCCTTCGGGCCGAGTCCGAATCCCCCCATGGATTAGGGCCTGAAGATCTGCGGCTGGTCCGGATTATTGGGGATTTGGCCTCGTTGGGGATTGAAAACAGTCATCTCTACAGCCGGATGGCCGAGCTGGCCATTACGGACGATTTGACCGGTTTGTCGGTCCGGCAGTACTTTCAAAAACGGCTGGAAGAAGAATTGGTCCGGGCGCGGGAGTTCCAAAAACCCTTATCGCTTCTTCTCATCGACATCGACCGATTCAAGTCTTACAATGACAGTTTCGGACACTCTGCCGGGGACAAATTGCTTCAGATCCTGGCCCGTTTGCTCACCCAAGCCCGCCGGGCGGGGGAGGTCGTCGGCCGATTGGGGGGAGAGGAATTGGGATGGTTTCTGCCCGGGGTCTCCCTGGAGGAGGCATCCAAACGGGCTGAATCTTTCCGGACCATGGTCGAAGGAACGTCGGTTGAGCTCAGACGGGCCATGACGCATACCACGGTTTCCATCGGGGTCGCCGCGTTCCAGCAAGATGGGAGCACTCCGGATCAGCTCCTCAAAACGGCTGATGCTCGTCTCTATCAGGCAAAAAAACAGGGGAGGAACCAGGTCTGTTCCATTTAGCATTCTCCGTACCACTGATGGGGCCGTTCCTTTTAGCAGCTTGGGGATTTCTGCTTTTCAGTTCTTTTCTTTTCCGACATGATGCCGGTCCTTGGCTCAATGGGATCGCGTTTGTTTTGGTTGGAGTCGGTTTTTTATGGGGACCCAGCGCCCTCATGGCCTGTGCGGTCTTAAGCTCGCTGTGGGGGGCGCTTCTGCTGAGCAGTGGATGCCCCGCAGATCAACTTGTGGGTCCTTGGATGGTTTTTGGGCTGATTCCATCTCTCTTTTGGAGCCGATGGAATCATCTGCAACGCGAAAATTCAGGACTCGAACGACGCCTTCAGGATCTGAAGGAAGAACTCGGACAGCTTCACAAGGAGCGCCAACAGCAAAAACAGACGTTCCAAGGTCAGGAAGAAGCGATCCAGAAGATTTTAGGATTGTACGATCTCTCCAAGCGCTTCTTAGCCACGCTGGACTTGGAGGAAGGTCTCCGGGTTCTTGGAGAGTTCCTGGGAACCTGGATCCCTCAGATGAGTGAGCAGGAAAGAGCGGAGTATCTTCAGCATCTTCGCCTCCGATTGGGTCAGCCGGAGGGATCCATGCGACATCTTGTGGAGGCCCCCTCCGCGGTGGAGGCGAACCCGCTCCTTCGGGAACGCTGGAGCATCGTGAGAGGGCAGTTGACCCTGGGACTTCAGCGAATTTCTCTTTATACCCAGGTGCAGGAGTCGGCGCTGCACGATGGGTTGACCGGTCTGCTGGGCCGGCGCCATTTCCGGCAGCGATTCGAAGAGGAGGTGGAACGAACCGGGCGCCGATCAACCCACATGGCTTTTCTCATGGTGGACATTGATGACTTCAAGAAGGTCAACGACACCTATGGGCATCTCGTGGGAGATATCGTCCTCCGGGAGGTCGCCGAAATGATCCAACATTCCGTCCGGGAGATGGACATGGTGGGCCGATACGGAGGAGAGGAATTCTCCGTGGTGCTCCCTGAGGCGACGCGGGAGCTTGGGGTTCAGATCGCCGACCGGATCCGACAAGCCATTGAGCGGACGGCGATTCAAGCTTATGATGAGAAGATTGCGGTCACCGTTTCGATTGGAGTAGCCTTTATGCCGGAAGATGCCTCCACCGCGGAGAAATTAATCGAATTAGCGGATCAGGCCATGTATGAGGCCAAACGAACCGGGCGCAACCGGGTTGTATCCTCGGATCGGATAAAAGGCATCTCCAAATGACTCGGAAAGTGCAGCCCCTCGTCATTGGGATTGACATTGGCGGCACGCTGATCAAGATGGGGTTGGTGCGCGGCAACCGTGTCCTGAGCCAGCACATTGTGCCGACGAGCCGGTTTACAAGTCCTCGAACTTTGCAGGATGGGCTGGTGGAATCCGTGCAGGCATTTCGCCGGAAAGCATCGAGCATCGCCGGCGTCGGCATCGGGATTCCCGGCCTTGTTCGATACCCGGAGGGGATTGTTCGATCCTGCGTCAACATTCCCGGCTGGAAGGACGTTCCTCTCAGAAGAGATCTGGAGAAGCGTCTGCAGCTTCCTGTCCGCGTGGACAACGATGCCAACGTCATGACGTTGGCCGAATGGATCTACGGAGCGGGCAGAGGGGCAGATAACCTCATCTGCATCACCTTAGGCACGGGTGTCGGCGGCGGGTTGGTTCTTGATGGCCGAGTCTACCGAGGGAAAGAAGGGACCGCCGGAGAAATCGGGCATATGCCGCTGGCAGAAGACGGCCCTTCCTGCAGCTGCGGCGGGAGAGGCTGTCTGGAGCGGTTTGTCGGCAACAAAGAAATCGTTCACTGGGTCCGTCACAAATTAAACCATGGGACGCGCAGCCGGATCCCTGCTTTGGTGAAACACCGACTGGAGTTTTTAACCCCTCAGATGATCTTTCAAGCGGCACAAAACGGGGATTCGCTTGCCCGGCGCTGTTGGGAGAGGACCGGCCGCCACATTGGAATCGTGCTGGCAGGAGTCATCAATCTCCTGAACCCGGAGAGGATCATTGTGGGTGGCGGGGTCGCTCAGGCAGGACGCTGGCTGTTTGATCCAATGCGGAAAACTGTTCGTGAGCGGGCGATGCGCGGGTTAGCAGATGTTTCTATCGTGCCGGCCCGCCTCGGTTCAAACGCTGGCTTGATCGGAGCCGCTCTGCTGGCTCAGGACAAGGTCCGGGAGTGAAGCGCTCCCTAAAACGTTCGTCCAGTCTCTTTGGCTGGATGCTCTTATCCCTCATCGTTTGTCCTGCGCCCCTTCTCTTTGCCGCGGAGAACCAACCGGTTCAGGTCAAAGCCGATCACGTGGAATATTTTGACACCCTCCAAAAGGTTGTCGCTTCCGGATCCGTGGTTGCTGTCTATAAAGACATCAAGTTGACCTGTGATGAGGCGACGATCTATCTGGCGACGAAAGATGCCTACTTGAAAGGGAGCGTGCGGATCGCGCAGGCCGGCACTCTTCTCAAGGGAGAGGAGATCATCTATAACTTTCAGACCCGAAAGGGGGTTTCCCTTCAGGCGGAGGTGCAGGCAGATCCTTTTCGGGCCTCCGGGGATCGAGCCCATAAAGTGGCCGACTCCGAGTTCACCTACCGCGGCGGTTACCTCACCACCTGTGATTTCGAGACTCCTCATTCCCGCGTTCAGGCCACAGAGATCAAAATCTTTCTGGATGACAAAGTGGTCCTCAAGGACGCCGTGATCTATTTGGGCAACATCCCGGTTTTTTACATGCCTTCCTATGTGTACCCTCTGGACGACAAGCGGCCGCGCGTCACGATCATTCCGGGCAACAGCAAGGAATGGGGAGCTTTTCTTCTGTCCTCGTGGCGGCTGTACCTGCATGAGAATGTTCAAGGCCGGATTTTTTTTGATGCCCGAGAACGTTTGGGCCTGGCGGAAGGCCTTGAGCTCAAGTATCGGCTCCCTGTAGGGGGCACTGGGATTATGCGCTCCTATTTTACCGACCAGGATCGGATTCTTCAAAAACATCGATTAAATCGGTATACCCATCGGGAAAAAGGAAAATCGACGGTGAAGCTCTATCGGGAACGATTCCAAGTTCGGCACACCGCAGAATTGGACATGCAGACGAAAGCTACTTTAGAAGTTCACCACAGAAGGGATAATGCTGTCGTGAAGGATTTCTTTCCGACGGAGTTTAAAGCAGATCCGAATCCACAAACCTATTTTCAAGTCGTTCGGGCAACCCCTTGGTATGGGCTTACCTTCCTCATGACAAAGCGCGTCAACACATTTGAAGCAATAACGCAAAATTGGCCAAAACTTGACTTGCAAATTCGGCCAATCGCATTGCCCTGGCTGCCGCAGCTTCCAACGGGACGAAACCGGCTGGATACCGGAACGACCAAGGAGCGTTCAAGGGGTTCCTCTCTTTCCGGTAGTAGTTGGTACTACCAATCGAACTTCTCTTACACTCACTCGAATATCGCCAGTCCCACGGATGTCAGCGGTTCTTATGTAACGGGGACGACGGCACAGCAGTTGTTTTATGTGACGAAACTGTTCGGCTGGCTCAACGCCCGTCCCTTTGGGGAATTCCAGGAAGCCATTCTTTCACGAAACGCCGTTGCAACAAGAGTCATCCCCAGGCAGTCGGCAGCGACCGGTGTGGAACTGAGCAGCCGATTTTTCCGGGTTTTCCCCATCGAGTCCAATTTGTGGCGATTGGACATCCACAACATCCGTCACATCATCAATCCGCTGGTGCAGTACCGTTACCAGAGTGAGCCGACAGTCCGCGCAAAACAGCTGTTTAACGGGGGGGACGGCCTAACGAGGAGCAACACAGTGATCCCCTCCATCGAGCAGAAGCTACAAACAAAACGTCTGTCGGGTGGAAAATGGGAGGCGGTGGATGTGGCGCGCTTATTTGCGCAAACCTCCTATGATTTCGTAGGGCCGAAAGGAAATGCGGGCCGTTGGAACAACATCGATATGGACTTGGAAACAAAGCCTTATTCCTGGCTTTATGCGGAGTCTGATGGCCACATCGATCCGCACATCGGGAAATTCCTCACCATCAACGCGGACGTTCTCGTTACCGGGGGCGGCTATCGGAGTTCCTCCTCATCCGGTAAAACAGTAGATCGTCGAAGTGGCTATGCCTACAACAGGACAGCGGAGGGGTTTCAGAACTCCCCCTGGGCTGCTGGATTAGGCTGGCGGTACCAGCGTAAAACAAGTGGCCAACTAGCGTTTGAGACGGAGTTTGATTTGGACCCCAAATGGAGGGTGGGAATCTACCAGGTGATGGATGTTAAACGCTTCGCTACGGAATCAACGACGCTTGGCCCAAAGACAACAAAGAAGATCTACGATGTGCCAGACCAGTCCTTCCGACTCAGACGAGACCTCCATGAATGGACGGTGGAACTCCTCTACAACACCCTTCGGGGACAAGGCAATGCTATTCTGCTCCTCTTTCGTCTGAAGGATTTCCCGGAACTTCCATTTGACTTCACGGAACATTACAAGCAGCCCAAGGCCGGAAAGAATTACCCCAAGGGGTCCCCCCCTCCACTTCCGGACATCCCATACCGATAGATTCGGGTGCTGGGTGATATAATGGACGACTTTAAAGGACGGTAGAAACTATGGAAATCTGTATCATTGGGGCAGGGCACGTGGGCTTGGTGACAGCGGCCTGTTTTGCCGACCTGGGCCACAAGGTCATCTGCGTGGACAACGATGCCGAGAAGGTGGCGACCCTTCGAAAAGGCCGGGCCACCTTTTACGAACCCGGGCTGGAGCCGATGGTGGCGCGCACGCTGGTTAAGAAACGGCTTTCCTTCACCACGGAGATCGCCGAAGGGGTGCGCCAGTCGAAGGTGATTTTCATTGCCGTTGGAACACCACCCCTCTCCTCCGGAGAAGCCGACTTGACCGCGGTGGAGGAGGTGGCCCGCCAGATTGCTCTCACCATGACCTCCTACCGGCTCGTTGTGGAGAAATCCACCGTTCCGGTAGAGACCGGCCGATGGGTCCACCATACGCTGAAATCGTTCGTCCGAAAAAATGTTCCGTTTGACGTGGCCTCCAACCCAGAATTCCTTCGGGAGGGATCCGCCGTCCATGATTTCCTCCATCCGGACCGGGTTGTCATTGGGGTGGAGTCTGCGGCTGCCCGGAAAATTCTAACCGATTTGTACAAACCCTTCAAGGCCCCCCTGATGATCACGGATATCGCCAGCGCGGAATTGATCAAGCATGCCTCCAATGCTTTTCTGGCGACAAAAATCTCCTTCATCAATGCGGTGGCTGCCATTTGTGAGCGGGTGGGGGCCGACATCGAACAGGTGGCTGACGGGGTTGGATCGGACCGCCGAATCGGGCCAGCCTTCTTGGATCCTGGCGTCGGTTTCGGCGGGTTTTGTTTGCCCAAAGACATCGAGGCCTTTATCCGCATTGCAGAGAAGATCGGCTATGATTTTGATCTGCTCAAGGCGGTGAAGCAGATCAATGAAGAACAGCGCCGTTTATTGGTGAAGAAGGTTGAAAAACATCTTTGGAATTTGAAAGGGAAGCGAATCGGCATCTTGGGGCTGGCCTTTAAACCGGAGACGGACGATCTGCGCTTCGCTCCATCCCTGGAGGTGATCGCGGCTCTTTCCAAAGGCGGGGCGAAGGTGACTGCCTATGATCCGTGCGCCATGGAAGGGGCGCGCGCGCTCCTGAAAGGGGTCGGGTTTGCTAAGGATCCCTACCAGCTTGCTCGAGGGGCTGATTGCCTGGTGGTTCTGACCGAATGGAAAGCCTTCCAGAAGCTGAATTTCTCCAAGATAAAGAAGCTGATGCGCCAGCCGGTGATCGTGGATGGCCGAAACATCTACGATCCGGTTGAGATGAAGCGCCTTGGTTTTGACTATGCCTGCATAGGTCGGGCAGGAGCCATCTAATGATCGGCTCCCGGCCTCTCATTGATGGGGTACAGATGAAGCCGCTGAAGGTCATTCTAGACGAGCGGGGGCGGCTGATGGAGATCCTGCGGGCCGATGATCCAATCTTCGAACGATTCGGCCAGGTCTATGTCACAACGGCCAAACCCGGAGTGGTGAAAGCCTGGCACTACCATAAACTGCAGGCCGATCATTGGGTCTGCCTCTTTGGAAAAGCACGGGTTGGGCTGTACGACACCCGGGAAAAGTCGCCTACCTACGGGCTGACGAATGAATTTCTCATGACCCCGGAAGAACCCTTCCTCCTGAAGATTCCGGTGTGGGTCTATCATGGTTTTAAAGGAATGGCGCCGGATCAGGACACCATGATTATGAACGTCCCGACGGTTCCTTACAACTACAGCATCCCGGACGAATACCGGGCAGATCCTGACGATCCGAAGATTCCTTTCAACTGGCAAACGTAGGAGGGAAAGAATAGCACCATGAAGGGCATCATCTTGGCCGGCGGGTTAGGCTCCCGAATGCGGCCGCTCACCAACGTCACCAACAAACATCTTCTTCCTGTCTATGACCGGCCGATGATCTTTTATCCGCTTCAAACCCTGGTCGACGCCGGCATCCGGGACATCCTGATCGTGACAGGGGGCAACAATGCCGGCGACTTTCTCCGCTTGGTCGGCAACGGGGCCGCCTTCGGGCTTAAGCACGTCAACTACACCTACCAAAAAGGGGAAGGGGGCATCGCCGAGGCCTTGGGACTTGCCGAGCATTTTGCCGAGGGGGAGAAAACCGTCGTCGTGTTGGGGGACAACATCCTGCAGGAAAGCATCGCTCCACATGTGGAGGCCTTCAAGCGGCAGCCCTCCGGCGCCAAGATCCTCATCAAGAAGGTTCCTGATCCGGAGCGGTTCGGGGTGGTGGTGTTTAAAGGCAATCGCGTCCTGGCCATTGAGGAAAAACCGAAGCGGCCGAAATCGAGCTACATCGTCACAGGCATCTACATGTACGACGGGCAGGTTTTTAACATCGTCAAGACACTCAAACCATCCGCACGGGGAGAGCTGGAAATCACCGACGTGAACAACGCCTACATCCGCAAAGGGCAGATGACCTTTAACACCCTGAAAGGATGGTGGTCGGACTGCGGAACATTTGACTCCCTCCTTCGAGCCAGTCGTCTGGTCGCCAAAGAGTCTCCACAGAAGCGATGAAGAAAGTCCTTGTGACAGGCGGCGCCGGGTTCATCGGTTCCCATTTCATCCGGCAGCTTTTAAACCATCGGCCGGATCTTCAGGCCGTCAATCTCGATAAGCTGACCTACGCCGGAAACCCGAACAACCTGCGGGACATCGAACAAAACAAGAGGTACCAGTTTATTCATGGGGATGTTTCGGACGCTGCGGCGGTTGCACGGGCCTTAGCCGGGTGCGACACCATCGTCCATTTTGCCGCGGAAACCCACGTGGACCGCTCCATCCGAGATGCCGCTGATTTCTTGAGAACAAATGTGATCGGCACCTACACGCTGTTGGAGGCGGCCCGGACTGCCGGAATCGAACGGTATCTTCAGATTTCCACAGATGAAGTCTACGGCTCACTTTTAGACGGGGCCGCCAGTGAGACGGCGCCGCTTCACCCCAACAGCCCCTATGCCGCCAGCAAGGCCGCCGCAGACCACCTGGCCCTTTCCTATTACGTCACATTCCAGTTTCCTGTCATCGTGACCCGGGCCTCAAACAACTTCGGGCCGTGTCAATTTCCGGAAAAGTTCATCCCGCTGATGGTCACAAATACCCTGGAGGACATCCCGCTGCCAATTTACGGAGATGGGCAGTACGTCCGGGAATGGCTCTACGTGGAGGATTTCTGCGAAGCCATTCTCCTGATACTGGAGCAGGGTACGCCCGGTGAAATTTACAACGTCGGCTCTCAAGAGTACCGAAAAAACCTGGACGTGGTGGGTGGGATCCTCAAGGCGCTTGGCAAACCGCCTACGCTCATCCGCCACGTACAGGACCGCTTGGGCCACGACCGCCGGTACGCCATCAACTCCGATAAGATTCGTTTGCTCGGCTGGCGGCCCCGCCACCGTTTCGAAGAGGCGCTTGGTTCCACCATCCAATGGTACCAAGTTCACCCGGAGTGGTGGCGTCCGCTGAAGAGCGCAACCGCAGGGCTTGCTCGAAAAGCCATTTCCTGATACTTTAGGAGGCTCCATGCCCGCACAAATTCCACCAGTTCTTGCTGAGAAGATCCGTTCCCATAAGGCCCGGATCGGGGTCATTGGCCTTGGTTACGTCGGATTGCCGTTGGCGGTGGAGTTTGCCAAGCAAGGCTACAAAACCACCGGCATGGACGTCTCCAAGAGCCGCGTGGAGAATCTGAATAAAGGCCGTTCCTACATTCCCGATGTTCCCTCTGAAGAGGTTGCTTCTCTCGTTCAAAAAGGGAAATTGAAGGCCACCACGCGCTACGAAGCACTTCGAGAGCTGGATGGGGTGATGATCTGCGTTCCGACTCCCCTTCGCAAGACCCGCGATCCGGACATTTCCTATATTGTAGCGACCTCGGAGGAGTTGGCGAAATACCTGCACCGCTACCAAGTGATTATCTTGGAGTCCACAACCTATCCGGGCACCACCGATGAGCTGATTCTTCCGATGCTGGAAGCGACCGGTCTGAAGGTGGGAAAAGATTTTTTCCTTGGATTCTCCCCGGAGCGGATTGATCCGGCGAATAAGGAGTACACCACCTCCACGATCCCGAAGGTGGTCAGCGGCATCACGCCGGCCTGCCGCCAGGCGATCCAGCTCCTCTACAGCCAAGTGATCAAACGGGTCATCCCGGTCTCCTCTACAAAAGTGGCGGAGATGGTCAAGCTCTTGGAGAACACCTTCCGCTCGGTTAACATCGGGATGGTGAACGAATTGGCGCTGATGTGCCATCGCCTCGGCGTGGAAGTCTGGGAGGTGATCGAGGCGGCCAAGTCGAAACCGTTCGGCTTCATGGCTTTTTATCCGGGCCCCGGCTTGGGAGGACACTGCATCCCGATTGACCCGCTGTATCTTTCCTGGAAGGCAAAGCTGCATGGTTTCGAATCCCGGTTCATTGATCTCTCTTCCCAAGTCAACAGCGCCATGCCGGAATACGTCGTCCATCGCATTGCCGAGGTGCTGAATTCCAAAGGGAAATCCCTGAAGGGAGCCAAAATCTTCATGCTGGGGGTGGCCTACAAACGGGATGTGGGCGATACCCGGGAGTCCCCGGCGCTGGAAATCATTGAGACGCTTCAAAAAAACGGTGCCCGGGTCCGCTACCACGATCCTTTCGTCCCTCAGTTCAAGGGGGATCAAATCTCCCTGCGCTCCACCCCCTTGACCCCCGCCGCCGTCGCCCATGCCGACTGCGTTGTGATCGTCACCGACCACACCGCCATCGATTATCGGACGGTGGTCCAGGAGGCCCGGTTGATTGTGGATACCCGCAACGCCCTGCGGCACTTCCGTCCGCGTCCCAAAAAGGTCGTTCTCCTCTAAAAATGCATGCCTTAGTCACAGGCGGGGCAGGGTTCATCGGCTCACACCTGGTGGATGCCCTGGTGCGCCGGAAACATCGTGTCCGTGTTTTGGACAACCTGACGACCGGCACGCTTCGCAACCTGGAGCTTTCCCGGAACAAGATTGAATTCATCCGCGGGGACATTCGGGACACCCGGACCCTGAGGCGGGCCATCCGGGGCACAGACGTTATTTTCCACCAGGCGGCCCTGCGGTCCGTCCCTAAATCGGTCGAAAGGCCGTTGGAGTTCCACGAGGTGAACATCACGGCGACGGTCCAGCTCTTGTGCTTGGCCCATGAGGTGGGCGTCCGACGGGTTGTCTACGCCTCCTCGAGCTCGGTGTACGGCGATTCTCAGCTCCCTCAGCGGGAATCCATGGTCGCCCATCCCCAATCCCCCTATGCCGTCTCGAAACTGGCCGGAGAAATCTACTGCTCCATGTTTACCCAACTCTACGGCCTTAAAACGGTTTCCTTGCGGTATTTCAATGTTTTTGGGCCCCGTCAATCCTTAGAGAATAAATACGCGGTGGTGGTTCCAAAATTCATTGTCTGTCTGCTGAAGGGAGAACACCCGCCCATTCATGGCGATGGCCTTCAGACGCGGGATTTCACCTACATCGACAACGTGATCCACGCAAATCTTCTGGCGGCCGCATCACCCAAGGCCAGCGGACAGGTGTTTAACATCGCCTGTGGCCATCAGCATTCCGTCCGAAACCTGGCTGAGATTCTTGGCAGGCAGATCGGAGTGCCGGTCAACCCGCGGTTCACCCCCTCCCGCCCGGGGGATGTCAAACACACGCGGGCCGACATCCGCAAGGCCCAGCGCCTATTCGGATACAAGGTCCAGGTGCAGCTTGAAGAGGGCCTGATTCGGACAACGGACTGGTTTAAACAACACCCTCAAGCGTGGGTAACGCAGTAATTCCTTTCCTGGATTTAACCCGCCAAACGCGGCGACTCCGTTTTCCCCTGGAGAAGGCGATCCACCGGGTGATGGAGAAGGGGGCCTTCATCCTTGGATCCGAAGTGGCTCATCTTGAGCAGGAATTCGCCCGATTTTGCAAAAGTCGTTTCGGGATCGGCGTCGCTTCCGGAACCGACGCTTTGGAGCTGGCGCTTCAAGCCGCCGGTGTCGGGCCGGGGGACCTGGTCGCGACGGTCTCTTTTACCTTCATCGCCACGGCGGATGCCGTCCGGCACGTCGGGGCTGAACCGCTCTTTGTGGATATCGACCCCGCCACATTCACCATGGATCCGGCGGATCTGGAAGCGCGTCTCAAATCCTTGAGCCAAGCGCGGCGCAGACGGCTCAAAGCGATCCTCCCGGTCCATCTGTTTGGACATCCCTGCAACATGGATGCCATTGCAAGGATCGCACGGCGTTATCGGCTCCGGGTGATCGAGGATGCGGCGCAAGCGGCAGGAGCCGCCTGGAAGGGAAAACCGGCGGGGAGCTTGGGAGACGCCGGCTGCTTCAGCTTCTTTCCGACGAAGAATCTTGGAGCTTTTGGAGACGGAGGGATGGTGGTCACACAATCCAAGGATTTCGCCGACACGCTTCGGCTTCTTCGGGTGCATGGCAGGAAGGATCGGGAGCGGCAGGTGCTTTTTGGGCGGAACAGCCGATTGGATGAACTGCAGGCGGCCATCTTGCGGATCAAGTTGCGGAAGCTTTCCGGGTGGGTCCAGCAACGCCGCGCTTTAGCCCGAAGATACAACCGACTGTTGGCCGATCTCCCTGGGTTGCAGTGCCCAAAAACTGCCGCCGGGGCAACCCATGCCTACCACCTTTATGTGATCCGGACGAAGGATCGGGACCGTCTGCACAGAAAGCTTCAGGGACAGGGTATCCCGACCCAAATCTATTACTCCGTTCCGATCCACCATCAGCCGCTGTATCGAAAGAAACACCGCACGATTCGGCTGCTGCATACCGAAAAGGCCGCGCGGGAAGTCCTGGCTCTGCCTCTCTTTCCTGAACTTCGGATCGATGAGCTTACCCGTATCTGCAGGGTGCTCGTTCACTCCCTGAACATTACGTGGTAAAATGCAAAGTCCTATGCGACTTGTAGTCACTGGCGGTGCCGGTTTTCTGGGTTCACATCTCTGCGATCGCCTCACGGCGGCAGGACATGTTGTTCTCTGCGTGGATAACCTGCTCACCGGCGCACGAGAGAACATTCAGGCTCTGCTGAAGAACTCTCAATTTGAATTCTTGGAAGCCGATGTCTCACGGCCTCTTTTTATCGATGGCCCTGTGGATGGGATATTTCATTTTGCCTCACCGGCATCGCCGATTGATTATCTGAATTACCCCATTCAAACCTTAAAGGTCGGCGCCTTGGGAACGCACAACACCCTGGGATTGGCCAAGGCCAAGGGGGCCAAATTCCTGCTGGCTTCCACGAGCGAGGTGTATGGGGATCCCCAGGTGCATCCCCAGCCGGAAATCTACTGGGGGCATGTCAATCCGGTGGGACCGCGAGGGGTTTACGATGAAGCGAAACGTTTCGCCGAGGCGATGACGATGGCTTATCACCGGGTCCATAAACTGAATACCCGCATCATTCGGATCTTCAACACCTACGGCCCCCGAATGCGGATGAAAGACGGCCGGGCCATTCCGGCCTTTATCACCGAAGCCCTGCGTGGAGAACCGATCACCATCCATGGGGACGGCTCGCAGACCCGGAGTTTCTGCTACGTTTCCGATTTGGTGGATGGAATCCTAAAGTTGATGGACTCGGATCAGCACGATCCGGTCAACATCGGAAATCCCAATGAGATGACCATTAAAGAAATTGCACAGGAGATTGTCACCTTGACGAAAAGTCGAAGTCCGGTTGTGTACACAGAACGTCCTGTGGATGATCCGGCTCGGCGCAGGCCGGACATTACGTTGGCTAAGAAACAGTTGGATTGGGAACCTAGAATTAGTCTGCAAGAGGGGTTACGAGAGACAATTCAATGGTTTCGTCAAAAGTTGGTCGCTGCTTAAAGTGAAACGGGCACTGATTACAGGAATCACGGGTCAGGATGGTTCGTACCTGGCGGAACTTCTTCTGGAGAAGGGGTACGAGGTTCATGGAATTATCCGCCGGACAAGCTCCACCCATGCCACCTGGCGAATTGATCATCTCTACCGCGACCCTCATGACAAGACAAGGCGTCTTCATTTGCACTACGGCAATCTGAACGATTCCAGTTCATTAAGCAGCATTGTACAGTTGGTTCAGCCGGATGAGGTATACAACTTGGCGGCACAGAGCCACGTTAAGGTGAGTTTTGAGATTCCGCAGGAAACAGGGGAGATTACGGGTTTGGGCACGCTGCGGCTGTTGGAGACCGTTCGAACCATGAAACCACGGCCCAAGTTCTACCAGGCCTCTTCCAGCGAACTATTTGGGAGGGCCGTGGAGGTCCCGCAACGGGAGACAACGCCTTTCTATCCTCGAAGTCCCTACGCCTGCGCCAAAGCCTACGCCTTTTACGTGACACGAAATTACCGGGAGGCCTATGGGATTTTTGGCTGCAATGGGATTCTTTTTAACCATGAGTCTCCCCGACGGGGTGAAACTTTTGTCAGTCGGAAAATTACCCGGGCGGCGGCCCGGATCAAAGTGGGACTGGAGAAGACCCTCTACTTGGGCAATCTGGAAGCAAAACGGGATTGGGGTTATGCACCGGAATACGTCGAGGCGATGTGGCGGATGCTTCAACAAGAGACAGCGGAGGATTACGTGATCGCCACTGGACAAACCCATTCCGTCAAAGAATTTCTTGAAGGGGCGTTTGGCCTTTTGGATCTGGACTGGCGTGAACATGTCCAAATTGACCCACATTACTACAGGCCGACAGAGGTGGATCTGCTCATTGGCGACGCATCAAAAGCCCATCGGCAACTGGGGTGGAAGCCGATGGTCACTTTCTCTGAATTAGTGCGGCGCATGGTGACGTCGGACCTTGAGCTAGCAGAAAAAGAGCTGCGGGTCGAAACCATTCCATGAGCCAATACGAGAGTCAGTCTGTGGTGATCCAGCCATCCACCGGGTGGGTTTCCATTCGGCTAAAGGATCTCTTAGAGTATCGGGAACTGCTTTACTTTCTTGTCTGGCGGGATGTGAAGGTCCGCTATAAGCAGACGTTGCTCGGCGTTGCATGGGCGGTTCTTCAACCGCTCTTGGCGATGGTGGTTTTTTCTGTCTTTCTCGGGAAACTGGCGCATGTTCCATCGGATGGGATCCCTTATCCAATCTTTGCCTATTGTGGATTGCTGCCCTGGCAATTGTTTGCCTATGCCTTGACCGAGTCCGGCAACAGCCTTGTCTCGAACCAGAATCTGATTACCAAGGTTTATTTCCCCCGCCTGATCATTCCGATTGCTGCGGTCCTCTCCGGCCTGGTTGATTTCTTGTTTGCTTTTACCATCCTGATTGGAATGATGTGCGCATTCCGTGTAGTCCCGACGTTGGCCATTCTCACCATCCCATTCTTCCTTCTGCTTGGACTTGCGACAGCTCTGGCAGCGGGGCTGTGGTTTTCCGCGTTGAACGTCCAATATCGAGATGTACGGTACACCATCCCGTTTCTCACTCAATTCTGGCTTTTTGTAACCCCTGTGGCTTACCCGAGCAGTCTTGTCCCTGAAAAATGGAGGGCCTTGTACGGCTTGAATCCGATGGCCGGCGTGGTGGAAGGCTTTCGCTGGGCCTTGCTTGGAAAATCTCAGGCGCCAGGCCCGCTGCTGGCTGTTTCTACAGCCGTTGTGGTTCTCTTGTTGGTTGGTGGATTGTATTATTTTCGCCGGATGGAAAAATCGTTTTCGGATTTGGTGTAAAGATGTCCTCCGCTAAGATCATCTCTCGGAACGAGAATCCTGTTTCTTCCTGGGTGCGCGTGGTTGCGAAGGAAGTGCAGTTTGATTCCCATCCGCAGACGGAAATCTATCACTGCCTTGGCCAGCCGGATTACATTGCGATCTTGGCTCAAACGCGGGGAGGATTGATTCCATTGGTTCGACAGTACCGACCTGCAGTGGAAAGCTATACGTGGGAGCTTCCGGCGGGACTGGTGGAACAGGGGGAGGATCCCAGCGAAACCTGCCGTCGTGAACTGAAAGAAGAAACAGGGTTGACGGTGGAAAACTTAACCTGTTTTGGAAATTACTACGCCGACACCGGCCGGTTAGAGAATCGGCTTCATGCCTTCTTCGTTTCCACCTCGGATCCGGATCCATCGTTTGTTCCGGAAACCGGTGTCTCCGTTGATTTCGTCGATTGGAAAACCCTGCACCATTATCTGACATCAGGGAAACTCCAGTATCTCCATCATGCAGGAATTGTCGCCCTCGCTCTTTTGGAAGGAGTGCTGGAATCTGGCAGACAAGAGAGGACAAGGGAATGAGCGCTCGGCGGTACGATGTCTTAATCATTGGTGGTTTTGGGCACGTCGGATTGCCCTTAGGGATCATGCTGGCCCATGCCAATTTACAGGTGGGCCTCTACGACATCAACGAACAAAAACGGGCCTCCATTGAAGCCGGCGAAATGCCTTTTCTAGAGCATGATGCCGAACCCATTTTAAAGCAGGTTATCCGAAAAACTCTCCATGTCGCCCCTGCGCTGGAGGAGATTTGCCAGGCCAAGACGCTCATCATTACCATCGGGACACCGGTGGATGAGTACCTCAACCCCAAGATGAAACCGATCATGGAATTGGCCCAGCAGATGGTTCGATTCCTTCGCTCTGGACATCAAGTCATCTTGCGCAGTACCGTTTATCCCGGTACCTCCAGGTACCTGAGTGATTTCTTTAAAAAACATAGCTTGGAGATCCCTGTGGCATTCTGCCCAGAGCGGATCGCTCAGGGATATGCCATTCGAGAACTGCCGAAACTTCCTCAGATCGTCTCTGGTTTCACGGAGTCCGCCGTGCAGAACGCTGAGGAACTTTTTGGACGGCTTGGGGCAGAGACGATTCGGCTTTCCGTGCAGGAGGCGGAACTGGCAAAGCTTTTTTCAAACGCCTCCCGCTACATTCAATTTGCCATCGCCAATCAGTTCTACATGATTGCTACCGAATCCGGGGCCGATCCAGAGCGGATCTATCATGCCATGACCTACAAATATACCCGCGCCAAGGACCTCCCAACCCCTGGGTTTGCCGCCGGCCCCTGTTTGCTCAAAGACACCCTGCAGCTGGCCGCTTTCTACAGGAATCATTTCCAGCTTGGGTATGCCGCAATGTCCATCAACGAAGGCCTGCCGAATTTCGTCGTAGAGCGCCTGAAAATCCAGCTCGGGTCTGACCTGCATGGTGTGCGCGTGGGAATTCTGGGAATGGCCTTTAAGGCCGATACCGATGATATTCGGGACTCCCTCTCCTACAAACTGGTGAAGATCCTTCGATTCCACGGAGCTGAAGTTCTCTGCTCGGACGAGCATGTGCAGGACCCTACATTTGTCTCAAAAGAGAAGTTGCTGACCGACTGCCGCGCGATCATTGTCGGCGTCCCGCATTCCGCCTACAAAGGGATTGTTCTCCCTACGAACGTGGAGTTCATCGATCTCTGGGGAGTTCTTCGGTCTCCTGAACCGGAGAAAATCACCCCCGACACCATCGCCGCTACGGCTTCCAAAGAATGAAACTTTTTGTCATCGGCAGCGATGTGCCGTTCCAACATCACGGGGAAGAAGGGGTCACGGCGGTCAATATTGTTTCTTACCAAATCTTGAAAAGTTTGAAGCTGATGAGCCACGACATCACGCTGCAGATTATATTCAACCGAGTCCATCCGGATGGTTCATTATCCGCAGCTGAATCTCAGGAGCTTCAGCGATTGACCGAGGATGGTTTTACCGTACTGCCGCCTATTTACGCCGGATCTTACCTGAATAAGAGACCTGTTTCCGCCATAGAAACGATAGGGAAACGGCTCCGGATTTTGACATGCCATGGCCGAGTAAGTGACCACTACCCGGCTACGCGTGTTGGTCCGCTGGCGCGCGAGCGAATACGCGCAAGCGGTTGCGATGCGATTCTTACCCTCTGGAGCCCGGAGGGAACGGCGGCGACGTATGGATTCCGGGATATTCCGAAGGTATCTTATCAGGCGGACCCTGATTATCATCCGGTCGAAGTCCGGCTGAAGGATCACGAACTCTTTTCAGGAACGACCGGCTATCTGCCGACCGCCGACAACCTGTCCGCGCGGGTGCGTTTGATCCTGCATCGGTGGTGGCTTGCCGGTTTTAAGAAGGCCCATCTCAGAATGATGCGGGATGTCGATGCGATTGCCACGATTGCGGCGGGGAATGCCAACTTTTATCGCACGCAGGGGCATCCGCGCTCCATCTATGCCAGAAATACATGGTTCGATCCGGCTCAGAATGGCACTGGGTTAGGAACCTCGAATCCTCACTCTCAGGGAGACCGCCGCACTGTTAAGATCATCGGCCACGCCGGCAACCTGAACGCGACGGGAACCACCTATGGATTGAAATTTCTGTTGGTGGATTTACTTCCCATCCTGGAAAAAATCATGGACGGCATCGATTACCGCATCCACATCATCGGTGGCGGACAGATTGCGCCCGTTCTCCAGCCTCGGCTTCAGCACCCCAAGATCATCGTGCGTGGGTTTGTGAAGAATCTGGATAGCGAACTTCGGTCGAGCGACATCTTCCTGCTGTTGAACAACGCCGGCACCTATAAAGCTGCGTTTACTCGAATGATCATGGCGTGGTCCATGGGGCTGTGTCTCATTGCCCATGGAAACAGCCATGAAGCCATTCCGGAAGTTGCTCCCGCACAGAACGTCCTCGTGGGAAACACCCCTTTAGAAGTGGCTCAGCAAATTCGTCTTGCTGCGACGGATCCTGCGGTGAACCAACGCATCCGTCGGGAAGGCCGGACAACCTATGAGAAGTATTTCGCTCCTCAGATCGTTGCACGGACTCTTCACGAGGAGCTGGTCCGCCTCGCAGGAGCCGGATGAAACCCAAGCGCACATACCTCGTCACGGGTGGGTTCGGGTTCCTCGGTTCTGCGCTGACGCGGGCCCTTGTGCAGGCCGGCCATTTCGTCCGGGTGCTGGATAACGGCTCGCGCGGAGCAGGCGATGCGCTTGAAGATGTGCAGGGATCCCTGGAAATTCTCGAAGGAGACATTCGGGAGGCAGAGACCGTCGCTCGGGCCATCCGCGGGGTGGACGCCGTCTGCCACTTGGCTTTTGTGAACGGGACCCGTTATTTCTATGAGAAACCGGCCCTCGTCCTGGAAGTCGGGGTGAAGGGAATGATGAACGTCCTGGACGGATGCATCCGGGCCAAGGTAGGGGAACTGGTTCTCGCTTCCAGCTCGGAGGTGTACCAAAACCCACCCAAAATCCCGACGGATGAAACGGCCCCATTGATCGTACCGGACCCACACAATCCCCGCTACTCTTACGCCGGCGGCAAAATCATCAGCGAGCTGCTCGGCCTTCATTACGGCCGGGAATATTTCAACCGGGTCGTGATCTTCCGGCCCCACAACGTCTTCGGGCCCCGGATGGGTTGGGACCATGTGATTCCGGAATTCATCACCCGGATGATTCGTCTCAAAACAGCCGCAGGGGGCTCGGAGATCCCGTTTCCGATCCAGGGATCCGGTGAGCAAACCCGTGCCTTCATCTACATTGATGACTTTACGGACGGGCTCATGCGGGTGATCGAGCGAGGAGAACATCTGAACATCTACCACATCGGCACGAACGAAGAGAGGTCCATCAGGGAGGTCGCCCTGCGGATCGCCGATTCTTTAGGGATCCGCATTCAAGTGGTCCCGGGACCGGAAGCCCTGGGCGGCACCCCGCGCCGTTGTCCTGATATTCGAAAACTTCAGGCGCTGGGTTTCCAACCGCACATCTCTTTTGAAGAGGGGCTCTGGCGGACCGTGCAGTGGTATGGCGCTCAAGCGGCTATTGGGGCAGGGGTGGCACGATGAACATTCTGGTGAGCGGCGGCAATGGATTCATCGGCCGGCATCTGGTGAAAGCCCTGCAAGCAGAAGGCCATCGAGTCTGGGTTTTAAGCCGGAAAGCTCCGGACATCGCCGGAGACATCTTGGAGGAAGATCTTGATCGCCGAATTCCTCAAGAGATCGAGGCGGTCTACCATCTGGCCGGGATGACTTCGGTTGGGGAGTGTATTCAGAACCCAGGTGCATGCCTACGAGCCAACGTCCTGGGGACACAGAACATGCTGGCGATCGCCAAACGCCGGCAGGTGCGGCGTTTCATTTTTGTCAGCAGCGTCTATGTCTACGGGGATGCCCCGATTTATCCGACACCGGAAGATGCCTGCTTATTCCCCAATAATCCGCTGGGCGCATCCAAGGTGGGGGCGGAGCAGATGGGCCGAGCCTACTCTCTCTGCTATGATCTGCCGGTTACTGTCTTCAGGCCATTCACCGTGTATGGGTCCGGCTCGGGACGGCATCAGTTCATTCCCTCATTGATGGAGCAGGTGATGAGCGCCCAAGGCATGGAGGTTGGGGAACCCCGATGCACGCGGGATTTCATTCATGTCAGCGACGTCGTCGCCGGCCTGGTTCAATCCTTACGGCTGACGGACAAGTGGTCTGTCTTTAATTTGGGAACAGGCGTTGAAACCTCCGTCGCCGCCTTGATTCAATTGTTGTTGGAGATCGCTCAAAAACCACAGATGCAGGTCCGCTTTGGCGTGCGCCCTCCGCGGGTGGACGAGCGCCATGCCATCTCCCGCCAGTGCGCCGACATCCGCCGGGCCAGGGAACAGCTTTCATGGCAACCCCAGGTGTCGCTGCGTGACGGCTTAATGGAGTTGTTCCATCAGATGGAGACCAGCAAAGCTCATGGCTATGCGTGACGAAGCTGCCTTACGCGTGGAATTGGAAAAAATACTGCTCGAGTTTTACAAGAATAGGCAGGATCCCCCATTTATTGCGGGAACCAGTCCGATCCCCGTCGGGTTCGCCATCTATGGCGATGAAGAGGTGCGCCATGTCCTGGAGGTGCTTTTATCCGGCTGGATCTCCATGGGGCGGGAGTGCCAGCGGTTTGAACAGGAGTTCGCCCGCTATGTTGGGGTTCAACATGCCGTTGCCGTCAACTCCGGCTCCTCGGCCAATCTGCTGATCTTCACCGCCTTGGTGGAAAAAGGCCTGGTTCCCAAAGGCAGCGAGGTGATCGTTCCCTCCGCCACATTTACCACCGCCGTCTCGCCGATTCTGCAGGTGGGCTTGAAGCCGGTGTTCGTGGACGTGGATCCCAAAACCTACAACATTTCCCCCGAAGAGATTGAGAAGGCGGTCGGCCCGGCCACGAAAGCGATCATGGTCGTGCACACCCTGGGCCTGCCGGCCGATATGGATCCGATCCTGGCCTTGGCCAAACGACATCGGCTGGTCGTCGTTGAGGATTGCTGCGAGGCGCACGGCACCACTTATAAAGGGAAGAAGGCCGGCTCCTTTGGGACGGTCGCCAGCTTCAGTTTCTACGTCGCCCACAACATGACCACGGGTGAAGGTGGAATGATCGTCACCAACGATGCGGAGTTCGCCGAGCTGTTCCGGTCGCTCCGGGAGTTCGGACGGCTGCGCAAATCTTCGCCGACTCCTTTCTCTTACCAGGATGACCTGCTGAAAAATTTTGATGGGCGCTACGTCTTTCAGCGCCTGGGCTACAACGTCCGGATGACCGACGCCACCGCTGCCTTTGGAATCGAACAGCTCAAGAAGCTGGAGGCTTTTAACCAGCAGCGGATTGCCACGGCGGAATTCTATTCCGAACAACTTCGGCCGTATCGGGACTTTATCCAGACACCCACCGTTCCACCGGAAACGATCCACACCTATTACGCCTATCCTTTGGTGGTTCGACCCAACAGTCCTTTCACGCGGCAGCAGCTGACCCGCTATCTGGAAGAGCGGAAGATCGAGACGAGGGCCTTGTTTGGAGGAAGCCTTGCGGACCAGCCGGCCTACCGTGATTTGGGAATCCGACAGATGGGGAATCTTCCAACCAGCCAGTGGCTGAGGGACAACTGCTTCTTCATTGGGTGCCACCCAAAGATTTGCGCGGTGGAACGGGAGTATGTGGTTCGTTGTTTTCAGGAGTTCTTGGCCATGGACCGAACAGATCCCCGCGCAAAGGTGCTTTCCCAAACCAGCCATGAATGATATCGCCATTCGCGTTGAGAATTTAAGCAAGCGCTACCGGATCGGACCTCGGGAGCGGTATAAGGCGCTGCGCGATGTTCTGATGGAAACGTTGACCGCTCCATTCCGACGAAGCAGGAAGCCGCAAACGGGCGGGCCGGAATCCGGCGAACTCTGGGCCCTTCGCGATATCTCCTTCGAGGTTAGAAAAGGGGATGTGGTCGGCATCATCGGGGCCAATGGAGCAGGAAAAAGCACTCTGCTTAAAATCCTCACACGGATCACGGAGCCGACCACAGGCTCGGCAAAAATTCACGGCCGGGTGGGCCCTCTTCTGGAAGTTGGAACTGGGTTCCATGCCGAACTGACCGGCCGAGAGAACGTCTACCTCAACGGGGCAATCTTGGGAATGAAGAAGAAAGAGATTGACCAAAAATTCAATGAGATCGTCGCCTTCGCCGAGGTGGAGAAATTCATGGACACCCCGGTGAAACATTTCTCCAGCGGGATGTACGTTCGGCTGGCCTTCGCTGTGGCCGCCCATCTGGAACCGGAAATTCTTCTCGTGGATGAAGTGCTGGCAGTGGGGGACGCCTCCTTCCAGAAAAAGTGCTTAGGAAAAATGGAGGGGGTCGCCAAACAGGGACGGACGGTCTTCTTCGTCTCCCACAACATGCAGGCGGTGGAGCGGCTCTGCACCAGAGCTATTCTACTGGAGCAGGGCCGGGTGGCCATGATCGGCTCTCCGCAGGAGGTGATCGCCACCTACCTCCAGGCAGGTCTGGAGAAACTGGGTCAGCGGGTCTGGTCGGATCCGCAGGGGGCTCCCGGCGACCGGGTGGTTCGATTGAACGCCATTCGGATCTGCAACCCGGAGGGAGAGGTCTCGAGCCAGTTCGACCTCCAAACCCCGATTTGTGTGGAGGTTGATTTCTGGGTGTTGGAACCGGAACATCGCCTGGACGTTCACCTTTACTTCTACGACACCATGGGGTCGTTGGTGATGGTCGCCATGGACAACCAGGACGAGCAGTGGCGGGGCCGCCCACGGCCGAAGGGCTGGTACCGAAGCCGCTGTAGCATTCCGGCTCATTTCTGGAATAACCGGGTCTACACGATCTTGATCGGCATCACCAGCCAGCCTTACATCGTGCACCTCATCGAGCGAGACATCCTTTCCTTCAAGATGGTGGATCATATGCAGGAGGGAGGCGCGCGAGGCGACTATACCCGTGAATGGCCCGATGCCGCGATCCGACCGATCCTTCCATGGGTGACCGAATACCAGCCGCTGGAAGATTCTCTGGGAGTGGTGACAGGATGAGCATAGGGAATGCGACCGTGGCCACACAGGCCCCATCGGCATGCCGCATGTGTGGTGAAAGGCGTTTGATGGTTGTCTTCTCGCTTGGCAAGACCCCGTTGGCCAACGCCCTTCTGACGCAGGAAGAGCTTCATCAACCGGAGTCGATTTATCCTTTGGATTTGGCTTTTTGCCCCCAGTGCACCCTGGTTCAAATCACGGAGACCGTCCCTCCGGAGAAACTGTTCCGCGAATACCTCTATTTCTCTTCCTTCTCAGAGACGCGGCTGAAACATGCCCAAGAGCTGGTAGAGCAAACGCTGAGGGCCCGCCCGCTTGACAAAGGCAGTCTCGTGGTGGAGGTGGCCAGCAACGACGGCTATCTCCTGCAATATTTCAAGCAGGCGGGCGTCCCCGTGCTTGGGATCGAGCCGGCGGTCAACGTGGCCCGCGTGGCCCAGGAACGGGGAATCCCGACGCTGTGTGAATTCTTCGGAGAGAAGCTGGCCCAGGAACTGCGCGGTCAGAACCGATGCGTGGATGTTTTGATCGCGAACAATGTCTTGGCCCACGTGGCCGACCTGAACGGCTTCGTGGAAGGGATTCGGATCCTGCTCAAGGAGACCGGGGTGGCAATCATCGAGGTTCCTTACGTCAGGGAAATGATCGCCCGCCGCGAATTCGACACCATCTACCACGAACACCTCTGCTACTACTCCGTGACCTCCTTGGACCACCTCTTTAAGAAACATCGGCTGCTGCTGCAAAAGGTGGAGATGCTCGAGATCCACGGGGGCTCCTTACGGCTTTTCGTGGTGCCGGACTCCAGCGACGCAATCCCTGCAAAATCCGTGCAGCAGCTGCTGCGCTCCGAGTCGGCATCGGGAATGGATCGAGCAGAATTCTACAGCCAGTTCTCCTCCGAGGTCGGCCAACTGCGCGACTCCATCCGCCGGCTGACAAGCAACCTCAAGGCCCAGGGAAAACGGATCGCCGCCTACGGGGCCTCGGCCAAGGGGAGCATCTTCACCAACTACATCGGGCTGGGCAGGGAAACCTTGGATTTCGTCGTGGACCGCAGCAATTACAAACAGGGGCGTTTTATGCCGGGAACACATCTGCCGATCCTACCCCCGGAGAGACTGCTGGAAGAGATGCCGGATTACTGCCTGGTGCTCACCTGGAATATCGCCCAGGAAGTCATGGAGCAGCAGAATGCCTATCGTCGGCGTGGCGGCAGGATGATCATTCCGATCCCGGAGCCCACCATTGTCTAAGGAGGTTCGTTCATCCATGATCGAAGGCGTTCAGGTCGTTCCGTTAAAAAGAATTCCGGATGAGCGGGGCACGATCTTTCACATGCTCAAGAGGACGGATCCGCATTTTTCTGAATTTGGAGAGATCTATTTCTCCACCGTCTATCCAGGAGTCGTCAAGGGGTGGCATAAGCACCAGGAGATGGGGCTGAACTACGCCTGCATCTTCGGGCGGATCAAGCTGGTCTTGTTCGATGACCGCGAAAACTCCAAGACCCGGTCCCAGTTGATGGAGATTTTCCTGGGACCGGACAACTACTCCCTGGTGATGATCCCTCCACTGGTCTGGAACGGATTTAAAGGGATGGGGGAACCGTACTCCATTGTTGCCAATTGCTCAACACGGCCGCACGATCCCTCCAAGAGCTGGCGACTGGACCCGTTTAAGAATCACATCCCTTACGACTGGGCCGTGAATCATTGCTGAGAACGGCTCTCAAATGAAAGTTCTGCTGACGGGGGCCTCGGGGTTCATCGGATCGCATGTCGCGCGGGTTCTGTTGGATGCCCGCTGCGAGGTGACGGCGCTGATTCGCCCACAGAGTGATCTCTGGAGGGTGCGCGACATCGCCGACCGGATTTCCCTTGTCACGGCAGACATCGTCGACACGGCGGCTCTTCGGACTCATCTGGAACGGCTCAAGCCGGAAACCTGCATCCACTGCGCCTGGTACGCGGAGCCGGGGCAATACCTCCATTCGATGGAAAACATTCGGTCACTGACAGGAAGTTTGGCGCTGTTGGAGGAGTTGATCCGGGCCGGTTGTCGACAGATCGTCATGGTCGGGACCTGTTTTGAATATCAAATGCATGAGGGTCCCTTAAGCGAAACCGACCCTGCGCGTCCGGAAACCATTTACGCGGCGACAAAGCTGGCGGCGAATGTCGTCGCCCGGCAGGTCGCTACAACGGCAGGCGTTCGATTGGCCTGGGCACGTCTGTTTTACCAGTATGGACCGTACGAGGATGAGCGGCGCGTGGTGCCGGCCGTCGTGAGGACGCTTCTGCGTGGGGAAACCTTCCGCGCCACGGCCGGAGAACAGGTCCGAGATTACCTGCACGTCCGGGATGTGGCTTCGGCGCTGTGGGCGTTGGCGGACCGGCAGGTGGAAGGAATCGTGAACATCGCCTCAGGCAACCCGGTCACCATGCGGCAATTGATAGAAACGATCGGAACACTGATGGGCCGGCTGGAGCTGATCCAGTTTGGTGCCGCCCCGTATCGCAGTTGGGAGCCGATGCATATTTCTGGAAACAATCGCCGTCTAAGGGAAGAGGCCGGATGGAAACCCCGCTACCCCACGCTGTCTGCGGGACTTCAGGAGACCCTGGAATGGTGGAAAAGGCGAAGTTAAACATCTTCTGGCTCATCGTGGCCGCGGCGGCGAGCTATTTCCCTTTCGCGCTGTTGGGCTTTGGGTTCTGGGATCAGGGGGCGGCGTTGGGCTGGTCCCGCCTGTTGCAGCAGGGAACTCTTTTTTATCGAGATTTCCCTCTGCAACTCCCCCCCTTTAGTTTTATCGTCAACGTCTCGCTTTCAAAAGCCATTCCAGGAATGGACCTGCTCTGGATCTCCTGCCTCTGGCGATTCCTCTCTTATCTGGCGGTTGCCTTTGTCTCCATCCGTTTTGCGAATCGACTTCTTGAAAAATGGGCATCGCCACCTCTGTCACGTGGCAGCAGTCTCCTCTGGATTTTCTTCTTCTTTCTTGCGGGGCCCATCCATGAGCCTTATGCGAACTATACCCACGATTCCATTGTCTTGGGCATCATTGGAATCCTTCTTCTAGCTGAGACCGATAAACGAGGCCGCACAAATCCCTGGCGGCTCTTGTTAGGTTCGTTCTGTCTGGGAATGGCCGCGACCGCTTACCAGGTTGTTGGAATGGTAGCGATGACCGTTGGCGTTTTGATTCTAGGCCTTCGGTGGTTTCGAAGAACGGAGCCGCCACGCATTCCTCTTCTTCTCTCTGCACTCTCTCTCGGGACGATGTTCCTCGCTCCGGCGATTCTGTTTTTCCTTCTTGCCAAAGAGGGCATTTTGAATGACTTCCTCCATTGGACGGTTGCTGTTCCAGCCGCCGTCCGGATGGGACGAAGCTCAATGGTCCGTTCCCTCTCGACTTTTTCTACCACTTTCTCATCGGTTCTTTTCCCGCTGCTGGCATGGATCGGCCTGGTATGGGGTGGACAACCGAGGTTGCAAACTTTTTGGAAAGAGCACCTGAAAAGGC
>Ga0209515_10001745_pt1 | contig 35301 bp, 27 predicted proteins | sample Subgroupgradi54m_FD_187454 | JGI IMG/M metagenome (GOLD analysis project Ga0209515, IMG submission 187454) | Subsurface groundwater microbial communities from S. Glens Falls, New York, USA - GMW60B uncontaminated upgradient, 5.4 m (SPAdes)... ... | reverse complement strand
CCGCCACGACGAGCTGGTCAACCGCGGCGGGCTCTACCGCAAGCTGGTCGAGCGCCAGGTCGAAGGCCTGGCGTAGCGCAGCGCCCGCTCCAGCTCGTCGGGGTGCAGGAAGACCGGCCACACCGCCAGCATGCCGAAGGGAAAGATGCCCAGACGCATGGTGACAGCGATGCCCAGGTGGAAGCTGGCCCCGACCAGGAGCCACGTCCAGCGCAGCACGCGCGCCGGCCGGGCCCAGCGGCCGCCCCGCGCAGCCAGCGCGCTGGCGAGCAGGAACGCGGGCGCGCCGTACTCGAAGCTCACCGTCGCCAGCGTGGCCACCTGCAGGAGCGGGTAGACGCCGGCGATCCAGCCGGCGTCCCAGCGCGCGAAGTGGGGATCCGAGAGGATCATCGCCAGCGCCGAGAAGCCGCCGAACGGGCCCCAGGCCGGGTCTGACTTGGAGATGCCGGCGGAGAAGTACATCCACACCAGCTGGGCGAAGAGCAGGTAACGCGGCCACGCCGGCACCAGCGGGGGCGGCGGCCGGCCGATGCGCCGGCGCACCCACGCGTCCACCGACCAGGTCGCGCTGGCACCCGAGAGCACCAGGATGGCGATGACCACGCGCAGCAGGATGTCGATGCCGCGGTCGCAGTCGGGCGAGATGGCGGCCAGCTGCGCCGAGACCAGCACGAAGACCACGCCCGCCACGCGTGTGAGCGCACCGACGGTGAACAGCAGCAGCGCCAGGGTCGCCGTGGTCCACAGGATCCACGCCGTGTGCGGTGTGGCGCCCAGCCAGCGCACCGCCGCGGGGATGGGAATGGCGCGCAGGGCGCCGAAACCGAGGCCGTGGGGCGGCGCCGCCCACACCGCCTCGACCAGGCCCGAGCTGGCCGCGCCGAGGAAGTCAGCCAGCAGCGTGACGCCGACCAGGATGCGCACCAGCGCCAGCACCGTGGGCGGCTCGCGCCGGTCCCAGAAGGCGATCCACGCGCGCACGAGCGGCCTCATGGCGACGCCGCCTGCGCCGCCCGCGAACGCTGCTCTTCCCAGACGAAGCGACCCGTCGCACCGGTCGGATCGTCGGCGGCGCGCGGGTGGATGTCGAGCACCTCCATGCGCACGCGCAGCTCGCTCCAGCGCGGCGCGCGCGCGAAGGTGACACGCGCCACCCAGGTGACGAACGAGGTGTAGCTGCCGCGCACGTTGCGCGTGCCCGGGTTCCACGCGCCGCGCATGCGCCGGTACTCGAGCGCGTCGGCGAGCCAGGTGTGCGCCGGGTCGTGCGGACGGTAGAGCAGCTGCCAGGGCGCCTGCGGACCTTCGCGCGCCTCGATCCACATGCGGAAGCGGTCGGGGTTGGCGACCGGGAACAGCTTCCAGTGCTGGGTGACCTTGAAGTCCTCGCCGACGAAGAGGAAGGGCACCATGAAGGCGCGCTGCGCCCGGGCCGCGCGCGACCAGCCGACCTCGCCGGCCGGGCAGGCCTCGACCAGCCCGATGACCATCACGGCGGTGATCAGCGCGGCGCGCGCGGCGGGCCAGTGTCGCACGGCGCGACTATACGACGCCGGCGTCGACACGACTGACGAACGGCCGCGGCTTGGCCGCCCAGGCGAGCGACGCGCGACGTACGGATAGCTCGGGGCGGGCGAAGCCGAGCCGACGCAAGGTGCGGCGCAGACGCGTCGCCAGCAGCTCGGGCCCAAGCGGCAGGCTGGCGCCTTCGTCCAGGGTCAGCTCGAAGCGTTCGGGGCCGACCTGGGCCAGCTCGAAGCGGACCAGCGGCAGGTCCTTGAACAGCCACGCCAGCGACCAGGCGTCGACCTCGCTGCCGTCGCTGCGCTGGAAGGCGCACGGATGCCGGCCGGTGAAGCCGAGGATGGAGCGGCCACGCACGCCGCAGCTGCAGGTGCCGTCGACGACCTCGCCACGGTCGCCGCTCAGGTGGCGCAGCAGCGGCAACGGGCTCCCGCGCAGGCGGGTCACGGCCAGCTGGCCGTCGAGGGATTCGACCAGGACGTCGGGATGCAGGACGTGCAGGCGACCCGGCTCGCGCAGGCATTCCCAGGCGATCGGCCCCGCCTCGGTGGTGGCGAAGTAGTTGATCACCGGCGCGCCCAGCTCGCGCTGCACCCGCTCGCGCAGCGACGCGGCCAGGTGCTGCGCGGAGGACAGCACCAGCGCCGGGCGCGGACGCGCGCCGGCAGGTTGCGCGAGCAGCCAGTGCAGCCCGGCCGGATCGGTGGACAGGAGCGCGGGCCGGACGCGGGCGAGACGTGCCAGCGCGCCCGGGCGCACCGTCGAGATGCGGTGCAGCGCGCCGGCGTGGAACTGGGGCGAGCGCACCGAGTACTCCAGGCCGCCGGGCAGGCTGCACAGCAGCACCGCGCGCGGACGCGGCGGCAGCGTGATGCCCAGGTGCTCGACGAGAAAGCGGATCACGGCCCACATGTGCACGCCGTCGGCGCCGCCACGCGGCACCAGCAGCGCCTGGCCGGTCGAGCCCGAGGTCGTGGCGATGTGCAGCTCGGGGTCGCCGTCGAGATCGAAGAGGTCGCGCCAGGCGGTGGCGTACTGGTCGCGCGTGAGGGTCGGGAAATCAGCGAGATCGGCGAGCGTGCCCAGGTCGTCGGGCGAGCCGCCCAGCGTGCGCAGCCGGGCGGTCCACCAGGGCGAGCGCCACAGGCGCGCGCGCAGCGCGGCCAGGCGCAGCGAGACCTCGTCGGCGAGGGGGTCGTGCGCGCCGCGCAGGAGCGTCGCGGCGGCGGCGGCCAGGTCGGGCACGTGACGCGCGCGCACGTCGGAGCGACGGAGGATGCGCACGCCCACGCCCAGCAAGCGTTGCTCCTCGGCCCAGGGCAAGGGCAGCAGGTCGTCGACGTTCGCGTCCACGGAGCTCTCGCGGCGCTCGCTCATGTGCCGAACTTCGCGTGCACGTGCGTGCTCGGGCAGTCTGCGCACACCGCCGCGCGCGCGCGCGCGCGCGCCGCCGCGAAACGTCCCGGCAACGCGTCGAGGTCCTCGCCCCGGCGCAGCTCGGCGATGGGCACGCCGTACCCGTCCACCGTGAAGCTGCAGGGCGCGAGCCGGCCGTCGACCTCGACGAACCAGAACCAGCCTGCCGGCGCGCAATCGTCCACCGGCAGCGCCACGCCCGCCGCGCTCGCCGCCAGCCGCGCCAGGTACGACGCGCTGCCACGGATCTCGAGCCCGTTCGCCCGCGCCGCCCTGCGCAGCGCGGGCAGCGCGGCCACGAAGGCCTCGACGTCCTCGCGCCGCAGACGCTGCGTGGCAAAGAACTCGGGGCGATCGTTGCCGCCCAGGGCGTTGAAGGTCAGCTCGTCGGCCCCCGCCGCGGCCACGCGCTCGACCAGCTCGGCGAATGCCGCCACGTTCGAGCGCATGAGCACGGTGTTGACGCGCAGCAGCGGCCGCCGGCCGCCCGCCCCGTCGCGCAGTGCGGCGATCGCGGCGATCGCGGCGAGCACGCCCTGGCCCAGCCCGGGCCGTCCGCGCAGCGCGTCGTGCACACGCGGCGGCCCGTCGAGCGACACGGTGATCTCGGCCAGCGTGCGCGCCGCCCAGGCGCGCCGCGCGGCGTCGCCGGCCAGAGCCCGTCCGTTGCTGGTCACCGCCATGCACACGCCGCGCGCGGCCAGCGCCTCGCTCACCTCCACCAGCCCCGGCCACAGCAATGGCTCGCCGCCCAGCCACGACAGCAGCACCGCGCGGCCGCGCGCGGCCGCCCACTCGCTCACCAGGCCGCCGAAGCGAAGCGCCTCTTCGGGCTCGAGCTCGCGCCGCGTCCGCTGCCGCAGCCTGACGTCGTAGGCGCAGAACCCACACGCGGTATCGCAGCGCTCGGTCGCACGCCACACGACCACCAGCCGGGGGAGATCCATGCGCCGGGGCATCATGCCACGCCCGTGTCAGGGGCGATGCAGGCGCGGATCGTTTCTGTGCCTCATCTGGAGCGATAACGTCCACGCGATCTGACCCCCGCTACGCACTATTCAAACGTCAACGGAGGTCGATACATGCGTCGCTCGCGCTGGATCCACTCCCTGCTGGCCGCTTCACTGGCCGCGGGTGTCTGTATGGCCGGCTGTAGCACCACCGGCACCATCAATGGCGGCGACGACGACACGTCCAGCGGTCATCCCGACGCCGACGTGACCCACCCCGGCGATCCCGACGCCGACGTGACCCACCCGGGCGACCCCGACGCCGACGTCAATCCCGACGATCCCGACGCCGACGTCAATCCCGGCGACCCCGACGCCGAGGTCCCCGGCGACCCCGACGCCGGACCGATCATCAACCCGCCTGACGGCCTCGGCCCGTGGACGGGTAATGACGACGTGCCCTGGTCGCAGGATCCGCCCTTCGGCTTGCCGGTCAGCAAGGTGCCGCAGTTCGTGTCGCTCGGCTTCGACGACAACGGCTATTCCGGCCTGGAAGGCACGTCGGGCACGGGCGGCTTCTCCTGGTCGTACACGATGGTGCAGTCGAGGCACAACCCGCACGGCTCGGGCAACGCGGGCAGCTACGACGGCGCGCCGGTGAAGTTCTCCTACTATCTGACCACCTACTACATCTCGATCTGGAACTCGGAGAGCCCGACCTACGTCAAGCGCGCCTGGCACCAGGCCATGGTCGACGGCCACGAGATGGGCAACCACACCCAGACGCACTCGCACGGCGCCGCCTTCGACGTCGCGCACTGGGCGCAGGAGATCCAGGATTGCATCGACTGGATCACCAAGCCGTTCGACCCCAACGAGGTCAACTTCTCGCCCGACAACTCCAAGGGTGCAGGCATCGCGCGCGCCCAGATCTACGGCTACCGCACGCCCTTCCTCGAGTACAACGACAAGACCTTCACGGTCCTCGATCAGAAGAACTTCTACTACGACACCAGCATCGAGGAAGGCTGGCAGGACGACATCGATGGTCGCAACATGCCCTGGCCGTTCACGCTCAACCACGGCAGCCCGGGCAACGAGCTCCTGGTCAGCTGGCAGCTGGATCCGCCCAAGGAGCACCTCAACAACCACCCGGGCATCTGGGAGCTGTCGCCGCACCCGGTGATCGTGCCGCCCGACGACCAGTGCGCGCACTACGGGCTCAGCTACAGCCTGCGCAACAAGATGCACGCCCTGGCCAGCTGGTTCGACGTCGCCAGCGGCAAGGTCACTGGCCTCGATTACAACCTGTGGGTCCAGTTCAAGCTCAACAAGGCCGAGTTCCTCGCGGTCATGAAGTACACGCTCGACCAGCGCCTGGCCGGCAACCGCGCGCCCTTCACCTTCGGCGCGCACACCGACATCTACTCGAGCAAGTACACCGCCGCGCCCAACGCCACTGACAGCGAGCGACAGCAGGCCATCGAGGAGTTCATCGACTACGCGCTGAGCAAGCCGCAGGTCCGCTTCGTCTCCAACAAGCAGATTCTCGACTGGGTCCGTAACCCGGTGCCGCTCCCGTAACCCTCTATACGGACATGAGAAGCATCCGTCATTCGATTTTCGGAGGTCTCCTGGCCGCGGCGGCGCTCGCCGCCTGCAGCGGTAGCGCCATGCTCGGCGGCGACGACGACGGCGACGACGACACCTCGGGCGGCGATGCCGGCCCCGGTCGTATCGACGGCGGCCCCATCATCAATCCGCCCGACGGCCTGGGCCCGTGGACCGGTCACGATCACGTGCCCTGGTCGCAGAGCCCGCCCGGCGGCCTGCCCGCCGACCGCGTGCCCCAGTTCGTGTCCTTCGGCTTCGACGACAACGGCTACTCCGGCCTGGAGGGCACGGCGGGTACGGGTGGCTTCTCCTGGTCGGTGGCGATGGCGCAGTCGAAGCACAACCCGGCCGGTTCGGGCGAGGCGCGCAACTACGACGGCGCGCCGGTGAAGTTCTCCTACTACCTGACCACGGCGTACATCGCCATCTGGCAATCGGAGAGCCCGACCTACGTCAAGCGTGCCTGGCACCAGGCGCTCGGTGAGGGCCACGAGATGGGCAACCACACCCAGACCCACTCGCACGGCGCCGCCTTCGACAAGGCGCACTGGGGCCAGGAGATCCAGGACTGCATCGACTGGATCACCAAGCCGTTCGACCCCGCCGAGGTCAACTTCTCGCCCGATGCCTCCAAGGGCGCGGGCATCGCGCGCGACGTCATCTACGGCTACCGCACGCCCTTCCTCGAGTACAACGACGCGACCTTCGGCGTGCTCACCGACAAGGGCTTCTACTACGACACCAGCATCGAGGAAGGCTGGCAGGAGGACGTCGACGGCAGCAACATGCCCTGGCCGTTCACCCTCGACGACGGCAGCCCCGGCAACGAGGTCCTGGTCGGCTGGCAGCTCGATCCGCCCAAGGAGCACCTCACGTCGCACCCGGGGCTGTGGGAGCTGTCGCCGCACCCGGTCATCGTTCCGCCCGACGACCAGTGCGCCAAGTACGGCCTCGGCTACAGCCTGCGCGACAAGATGCACGGCATCGCCAGCTGGTTCGACGTCGGCAGCGGCAAGGTCACTGGCCTGGACTACAACCTGTGGGTCCAGTTCAAGCTCAACAAGGCCGAGTTCCTCGCGGTCATGAAGTACACGCTCGACCAGCGCCTGGCCGGCAACCACGCGCCCTTCACCTTCGGCGCGCACACCGACATCTACTCGAGCAAGTACACCGCCGCGACCGGCGCCAGCGACATCGAGCGCCAGCAAGCGGTGGAAGAGTTCATCGACTACGCGCTGTCCAAGCCCGAGGTGCGCGTGGTCTCCAACAAGCAGATCCTCGACTGGGTCCGCAACCCGGTGCCGCTGCCATGACCCGGCTCGACGACACGCTGACCGCCGCGGGCGGCCTGGCCGCGATGCTGGTCGGGCTGACACTTTGTGTCCTCGCCATCTTCGGGTGACCCGAAACCACCCGTCTCGTCTCTATCTCGTCCAGGAGGAGCTAACCGCCATGAAAAACGGCATCTTGCGCGCCCTCACCGCGCTGGTCTTCGTACTCTCGCTCGGCGCTTGCGCCGGCAAAGCACCTCCCGGCGGCGGCGACGACGACGGCGGTGACGACGACGGCGGCCCGGTCACCGACGCCGGCGTGCCCAGCACCCCCGACGCTGCCATCCTGGCCTGTACGTCCACCGATCCGGGTGGCTTCACCTACGATCACATCGCGGTCTGGCACGACGACGCCAAGGCGGCCTACTCCTTCATCCACGACGACATGTGCGACTCCTCGGTGGTCGGCATCTGGCACTACGCGGTGCCGCAGCTGGTCGCGCGCGGCCTGCACGCCGGCATCGGCGTGATCGCCGAGTCGTGCGCCGAGGACGACGGCTGGAGCAAGGTCGCCGCCGAGGAGATGATGGGCATGGAGATCGTCAACCACTCCTCGACCCATCCGCAGATCATCAGCGGCAACATGCAGCACGAGGTCGCCGACGCCAAGACGCTGCTCGACCAGCACATCAAGAACCCGGTCACCTTCTTCATCTTCCCCTACGACTTCTTCTCGCCCGAGACCATCAACAAGGTGTCGAGCGTGGGTCACATCGGCGCGCGCGCCGGCAACCGCGACGACAACGACGGCTTCGATCACCCGCCCATCAGCGGACCCGAGCCCGACAACGACCTGGCGGTCGAGTTCGACGTGTGGCCGCGCAGCTTCTCCAAGTACGCGCTCTATTACCCGCAGGACGTGCTGCAGGAGCACGTGTGGAAGGCCATCAAGGCGGGCGGCTGGGCCATGCGCGAGTTCCACAGCGTCATCCCCGACGACGCCTCGCCGGTGGGCAACGGCTTCGGCCCGGTGACCCTGTCGATCTACACCAAGCACCTCGACTTCCTGCAGAAGGCCTACGAGACCAACCAGGTGTGGACGGGCACGCCCTCGCAGGTGATCCGCTACCGCCACGCGCGCAAGACCTGCAAGGCCAGCGTGACCGGCTCGACCATCAAGTTCGACATCTCGTCGGCCGAGTGCAAGAAGTTCGCGACGCCCATCTCGGTCATCATCAAGACCGCCAACGACGTGCCGCGCGTCGACGGCAAGCAGGACGGCAAGCAGGTCGAGACGCGCAAGATCGGCGCCAGCACCTTCAGCATCACCGCCGATCCGACCAAGGGCAACGTCGAGCTGACCGGCTGCTCCAACGACGGCCCCACGGTCAGCGACGATCCGCTCGATCCCGAGCCGACCGCGGCCAACTCGGTGTGCGACATCCAGAAGGAAGTCGGCACCGGCTCGCCCGGCATGATGGACAACCTGGAGCGGCCCGCCGACGAGTTCCAGGCCCTGCCCAACCCGTCGAATGGCGACAAGCGCGATGGCACCTGGTCGTGGTACCCGCAGACCGCCCACGTCGAGTTCGCCACCGCGGGCTCCAACCACTACGTGCACTACACCGGCACCGCGCTCAATGCCTGGTCGGGCGTGACCCTCGCCTTCCTCAACTCCAACGGCGCGGGCGCCTGCTACGACGCGAGCGCGTACCACGGCGTGCGCTTCAAGATCAAAGGCAACGTCAACGACGCCACGCTCAACAACAAGGTCATCGTCAGCCTGGTCACCGCCGAGACACAGACGCGCGTGTACGGCGGCGATCTCAACGGCGAGGGTGGTCACTTCAACAAGCAGGTCACCGTCAGCAACAGCTGGCAGACGGTGTCGATCGCCTGGGCCGACTTCGACAAGCCGACCTGGGGCGCGACCACGTCGCTGACCGCGGTGGCCAAGGGCAAGCTGCAGGCGCTCGACTTCGGCGTCGCCAACACCGCCTCGAGCTTCGACATCTCGCTCGACGACCTCGAGCTGTATTAGTATTCGTTCACCGTCCGCAGAAAGTGGCTGGTCGACCTGCTAGCCGGCCACTCGAGTCGTTAACCACTTGTGCATTTCTAATCGTACTCATGGCGCTAACAGCGCGCAGGATTCTCGCGGCTTCTGCGCGGTGCTACTAGCGATGACGAGGAGGCCATCCATGGATGTTCGAGACATCATCAAGGTGACGGTCATTTCGTTGGGTCTGGGTCTGGGACTCGGGGCATGCGCCTCGGGGCCCTCCGGTGCTGGCGGCGATGACGACACCACCAACGCCACCGACTGTTCGGCGCTCATGGGCATCCCGGCCGGAGATGACCCGGCGGTGATCGACGACCTCGAGGACGGCGACGAGGGCATCAGCGAGAACGGCAGCCGCGTGGGCGCCTGGTACAGCTTCAACGACGCCACCGCCGGCGGGATGCAGGAGCCCTCCGACGCGGTGGACTTCAAGCCCAGCATGGACAGCGCCTGTGGCATGTACGCGGCGCGCACGCACGGCAAGGGCTTCAAGGAGTGGGGCGCGGGCATCGGCCTGGATCTCAACGCGCCGACGCCGGCGATGGGCCAGCCCGAGCTCAGGCTCAAGTACGACGCGAGCCAGTACACCGGCATCGCCTTCGAGGCCAAGGGCAACGTTTCGATTCGCATGCAGATCGCCGAGATCGCCACCCTGCCCATGATGGAAGGCGGCAGCTGCGTGCCGGGCACCATGGACGGCATGATGTGCGAGGACGGTTTCGGCAAGGTCGTCGCGCTCAGCGCCGGCTGGAAGACCTACCAGCTCCCGTTCGCCGAGCTCAAGCAGGAAGGCTGGGGCTGGCCGGTGACCTTCGACGCCAAGACCCTCACCGGCCTGCAGTTCTCCTGCCTGCAGAACCTCGATTTCGACTTCTCGATCGACAACGTCCGCTTTTACTAGGAGCGCCCTGAATGCGACGTACCGCCATCCTGGGCCTCGCGCTCGCCACCGCGCTCGCCGCCTGCGCACAGTTCCGGCCGCCCGTGCCGGGCTCGGACAGCGCCTCCACGGCCGGCCGCTGCGCCAAGAAGGCGCTCATCGAGGACGCCGAGGACGGCGACGACCAGATCGCGACCATCGGCGGGCGCGGCGGCTACGTGTACACCTTCGCCGACGACAAGGGCTCCAAGGTGGACCCGGGCGGCGACTTCAAGCCGGCCACGGGCGGCGCCGACGGCTCGCACCGCTCGCTGCGCATCGCCGGCAAGATGATCACCGGCGAGGACGCCTACGCCGGCGTCGGCCTCGGCTTCCACGACCCCGAGGCGCCCTATGACGCGTCGCGCTACACGGGCGTGTCGTTCTGGGCCAAGCGCAGCACGGCCAGCTCGGCGGCGCTGCGCTTCATGGTCCCCGACGCCCTGACCGACCCGGCCGGCAAGGCGTGCACCGAGTGCGACAACGACTTCGGGGTCAACTTCGAGGTCACCGAGGAGTGGACGCGCTTCGTGGTCAGCTTCGCCGACCTCAAGCAGGAGGGCGGCTGGGGCGCGCCCCGCCCCGACGCCATCGACAAGACCCGCCTCTACGGCCTCAAATGGCAGGTCCAGACGCAAGGGGCCGATTTCGACGTCTCGATCGACCAGATCGCGTTTGTCTGCGGCGAGTGATTGAAATCGTCCATTTCTGCGAGCTAACTGGTCGACGGTTGTCCATTCGGCCACCGCATCATGGCCGAAAATGTTGACCCGAATCGCGCGCGGCCACACTCCATCTCATCGCATGTCCTCGTGGCTGCTCCTCTCGTCCGGGCTGGGCCTCCTCTGTGCCATGGAGGTTTCGGCTCACGCCGACGCCGTGGAGGATGAAAAACGGCCAGGAATGGGCCGACCGTCCACGCTCGGCTCGGGTCCCGGAAGTGAGCAAAGTGAGGATCAGGCCGCCGCGCCGGAGGCCGCCGCCGACGGTGCGAACGACGAGGACGAGGACGACGAGCCCAAGTACAAGTTCGATTTCCACGGCTTCTTGCGCATTCCTGCGCAGGTGGGCATCGAGGGCGGCAAGCTGCACTCGCCGCCGCACACGCCCGACTTCAATTACACCGACTGGACGTACACCAACAACATGGGCGGGCCGTGGACCGAGCTGTGGTTCAGCTACGGCGACAAGACGGTCTCCGCCAACGTCGTGCTCGAGGCCTACAACATCTCCGAGGCCAGCTACAAGGATCTGCAGGCGCAGCTGGGCATCGCGCAGTCCTTCATCACGCTCAACTTCCCCACCCTGCTGGGCGACCGTGGCGGCCTGTCGGCCAACATCGGCGCCTTCGTCGGGCGCTACGGCATGGCCGGCCAGTACGACGCCGGCCAGTACGACACCTACCTGTTCGGCGCGACGCACACGGCGGGCGAGACCATCGCGCTCACCTACCGGCTCACCGATCATCTGACCATCGACTTCGAGCACGGCGTGGGCGCCAAGCTGGAGATCCCGACGTTCGTGGAGAACGCGCCCGACCTGCCCTACCTGCCCTACCCTGGCGACGTGCAGCAGGGCTCGACCTTCCTGCACCACGCGCACGTGTCGTTCACCTGGGACGGCAAGCTCACGCTCGGCCTGCACGACATGATCGCCTTCACCAAGGACTCCGAAGCCGCCGACGCGCCCGACGGCAGCATCCACACCTTCGGCGCCGAGCTGAAGCTGTGGGAGTCGCGCTTCGGCAGCGGCTACCTGGGCTGGGCCCATCTCATCGCCAAGGATCCGCTGCGCGTGGCCGGGGCGCTCGAGACCGTGCACTCCTTCGAGGGCTGGGAGATCCGCGACAACTTCTTCTCCAAGGACGACAACTCCGACGCCACCGGCAACGGCAACATCGACACGGTGCTGTTCGAGTACAACTTCAGCCTGGCCACGCTGCTGTGGTACCCGCAGGAGTTCTGGGGCCAGTCGAACGACCTCATCTTCTCGGTCTTCGGCATGTACAACCACGTCTCGTCAGACGACCCGGCCTTCGCCGGCGTCGCCGACGATCAGCGCGGCAAGGCAGGCTCGCAGAAGCTCAAGCTGGGCGGCTCGGTCACGTACAACTTCAAGCCGTGGCTGGGCTTCCAGGGGCGCTACGACCTGGTGCAGCCCAACATGAGCGACAACACGCAGTCGTTCCAGGTGCTGTCGCCGTCGCTCATCTTCTCCAGCCGCTTCGCCTCCAACGAGCAGGTGATCCTGCAGTACTCGCACTACATCAACAACGGGAACGTGCACGGTGGCTACCCCTACCAGCTGCTGGCTCCGGACAAGGACTGCATCCGGATCGCCGCCGTGATGTGGTGGTGAGGCCCATGCGCCTGAGCCGCGGCGATCTGCTGTTCGTGTCGGTGGTCTCCGCCCTGGCGGGGCTCGCCTTCGCCATCGTCGCGAGCTCGTGCGCGCCGCGCCGGCAGGCCGCCGAGGAAGGCGTGCTGCAGGTCAGCGAGACCGAGCAGACCGAGTCGTTCATCCGCAACTTCAACCCGCTGCTCGAGGTGGGTGACGTGCGCTGGGCGGCCAAGAACTCGATGTACGAGCCGATGCTCATCCACAACCCCATCAAGGGTGTGTATGTGCCCTGGCTGGCCGAGTCGTACCGCTGGGAGGATACGAAGCTGATCTTCGCCCTGCGCCACGAGGTACTGTGGTCGGATGGCCAGCCGTTCCGCGCCCGCGACGTGGTCTTCACCTTCGAGCTGCTGAAGAAGTTCGACGCCCTCGACACCCGCGGCGTGTGGCGCTTCCTCGCCGGCGTGCGCGCCGTCGACGATTTCACCGTCGAGGTCAGCTTCCGCCGGTCCTACGTGCCCGGGCTGTTCTTCATCGGCCAGCAGCCCATCGTGCCCGAGCACATCTGGAAGGACGTCGCCGATCCGGTCTCCTTCACCAACGAGAACCCGGTCGCGACCGGCCCGTTCACCGAGGTGGCGTGGTTCCGCACCCAGGCGTACCAGGTCAACCGCAACCCGCACTACTGGCAGAAGGGCAAGCCGGCGGTGCAGTCGCTGCGCTTCATCGCCCTGCCCGGCAACGACCAGAGCGTGCTGGCCATGATCAACGGCGAGCTCGACTGGGCGGGCGACTTCGTGCCCGCCATCGACCGCGTCTACGTGGCCAAGGATCCCGAGCACTACCACTACTGGTTCCCGCTCATCGACGGGATGGTCATGCTGTACACCAACACCAGCGAGCCGCCCTACGACGACGAGCGCGTGCGCAAGGCCATCTCCATGGCCATCGACCGCGAGCTGGTGGTCGAGGTGGCCATGCACGGCTACTCCAAGCCCGCCGACGGCACCGGCCTGAACGAGGGCTACGAGAAGTACCGCTCGCCCGAGGCGGTCGCGCGCGGCGCCTCCTGGGTCAAGTACGACCTCGGCGCGGCCTCGGCGCTGCTCGACACGGTCGGCCTCAAGAAGGGCGCTGACGGCTGGCGCCGCAAGCCCGACGGCAGCGTGTGGGAAGTGAACGTCAACTGTCCGGCCGGCTGGACCGACTGGGTGCGCGCGGCGCAGGCGATCGCGCGCGGGCTGCAGAAGGCGGGCATCCACGCCACCCTGCGCGCCTACGACTACAACACCTGGTTCGACAAGGTGCAGAACGGCGACTTCGATCTGACCGTCGGCTGGACCGAGCCCGGCCCCACGCCCTACGGGCTCTACCGCAACCTCATGTCGACGGAGACCAAGAAGCCCAAGGGCCAGGCCTCGGCGGAGAACTGGCACCGCTACGGCTCGCTCGAGGCCGACGTGCTGCTGGCCCGGCTCGAGCAGACCCTGGATCCCGCCGAGGAGATGCGTCTCACCTACGAGCTGGAGATGCTCTTCGCCACCCACGCGCCCGCCATCCCGCTCTTCCCCGGGCCGCTGTGGGGCCAGTACGACTCCAACCGCTTCGAGGGTTTCCCCGACAAGGACAACCCCTACGCGCCGCTGTCCCCGCACAACTCTCCCCAGCCGCTGCTGGTGCTGCCGGAGCTGAGGCCGCGATGAAATTCCTCCTGCGTCGCGTCGGGTTCTACCTGGTGGCCGCGTGGGCCTCGCTCACGCTCGCCTTCTTCGTGCCCCGGCTCATGCCCGGCGACCCGGCGCACGCGCTCTACGCGCGCTTCCACGGCAAGCTCGGGCCCGAGGCCATCGAGTCGCTCAGCAAGGCGCTGGGCCTGTCGCACGATCCGCTGTGGAAGCAGTACTTCGGCTACCTGGGCCACGTGCTGCGCGGCGACCTGGGCGTGTCGGTCAGCTACTTCCCCGCCCCGGTCATCGACGTCATCGGCGTGGCGCTGGGCTGGACGGTGCTCTTGACCGGCTTCGCGGTGATCCTGAGCTTCATCGTCGGCACGCTGCTGGGCGTGTACGCGTCGTGGAAGCGCAACGGCGCGCTCGACCGCATCGCGCCGCCGCTGCTCACCTTCCTGTCGGCGTTCCCCTACTTCTGGCTGGCCATGGTCGCGCTGTTCGTGGGCGGCCTGACCCTGCACCTGTTCCCGCTGCGGCACGCCTACGCCGACTACATCGCGCCCTCGTTCTCGGGCGAGTTCCTGTGGAGCGTCGCCGGCCATGCCTTCCTGCCCGCAGCGACGGTGGTCATCGCCACCCTGGGCGGCTGGATGCTGGGCATGCGCAGCACCATGGTCGCGGTCATGGGCGAGGACTACATCACGCTCGCGCACGCCAAGGGCCTGACGCCCAATCGGGTCATGTTCCGCTACGCCGCGCGCAACGCGCTCCTGCCCAACGTGACCAGCTTCGGCATGGCGCTCGGCTTCGTGCTGTCCGGCTCGCTGCTGACCGAGATCATCTTCTCCTACCCGGGCCAGGGCTACCTGCTGTTCCAGGCGGTGCGCAGCCTGGACTATCCGCTGCTGCAGGGGTTGTTCTTGACCATCACCTTCGCGGTCCTGGGCGCCAACTTCCTGGTCGACGTGGTCTACGTCTGGCTCGACCCGAGGGCACGCTGATGCGCGGCCTGCTCGCAGATCGCCGGGCGCGCATCGGCTTCCTCCTGCTGGGCGTGTCGCTGGCGATTGCCTTCATTGGCTCGCTGTTCGTGCACGACCCCAGTGACCTGGTGGCCAAGCCGCTCATGCCGCCCTCGGCCGCGCACTGGCTGGGCACCACCGGCCAGGGCCAGGACGTGCTGGCGCAGACCATCGCGGGCGCGCGCGCGTCGCTCACGGTCGGCTTCCTGGTCGGCTTCCTGGTCGTGGCCATCGGCGCCGTCATCGGCACCATCGCCGGCTACTTCGGCGGCTGGGTCGACGACGTGCTGTCGCTCATCGTCAACGTCTTCCTGGTCATGCCCGGCCTGCCGCTCATGGTCGTCATCGCCGCCTACCTGCCGCCCGGCCCGGGCACCATCGGCTTCGTGCTGGTGCTGACCGGCTGGGCATGGACCGCGCGCGTGATCCGCTCGCAGGCCCTGGCGCTGCGCGAGCGCGACTTCGTGCACGCCGCGGTGGTCTCGGGCGAGAGCCACTGGCGCATCATCCTGTGGGAGATCCTGCCCAACATGAGCTCGCTGCTGGCGTCCTCGTTCATCGGCGCGGCCATCTACGCCATCGGCGCCGAGGTCGGCCTGGAGTTCCTCGGCCTGGGCGACGTCAGCCAGGTGACCTGGGGCACCAACCTGTTCTGGTCGGCCAACGACTCGGCGCTGGTGACCGGCTCGTGGTGGACGTTCGTGCCCACCGGCCTGGCCATCGCCGCGGTCGGCTTCGCCCTGGCGCTGCTGTCCAACGCCCTCGACGAGCTGGGCAACCCGCGCCTGCGCGGCGAGGACGACTTCATCAAGCGGCTGCGCGGCTACGGGCTGCGCGCGGGCGGCGCCACGCCGGTCTTGCGGCGCACGCCCGGCGGCGCGGTCGAGAGCACGGTGGCCACGAGCACGGCCCGGGCGGAGGCTCCCAACGGCGTGGCGCGCGTTCCCGGCGAGCCCGGCAAGAAGGGCGAGACGCGGGTGCAGCCATGACCGTGAGCATCACCACCGTGGCGCCCGAGCTGCTGCGCGTCGAGGATCTGGCCGTCGAGTACCTGACGCCCGACGGCGACGTGCGCGTGGTCGACGACGTCTCGTTCACCATCCGCGAGGGCGAGTGTTTCGGCCTGGCCGGCGAGTCGGGCTCGGGCAAGTCGACCGTGGCCATGGCCATCCTGCGCCTGCTCAAGCCGCCCGGCGTGATCAGCGGCGGGCGCGTGCTGTGGAGGGGCGAGGACGTGCTCGACTTCGACGACGCCAGCCTGCGCGCCTTCCGCTGGCGCGAGGTGTCGCTGGTCATGCAGAGCGCGATGAACGCGCTCAACCCGGTCATCACCATCGGCGAGCAGCTATGCGACGTGATCCTGGCCCACGAGGCGGTCACGCCGGTGCAGGCGCTCGAGCGCGCCGCGTCCTTGCTCGAGCTGGTCAACATCGACTCCGGCCGGCTCAAGAGCTTCCCGCACGAGCTGTCGGGTGGCATGCGCCAGCGCGTGGTCATCGCCATGGCCCTGGCGCTCTCGCCCCGCCTCATGATCATGGACGAGCCGACCACTGCGCTCGACGTGGTGGTGCAGCGCGAGATCCTGGCCCAGATCTCCGAGCTGCGCGCCAAGCTGGGCTTCGCGGTGCTGCTGGTCACCCACGACCTGTCGCTCATGCTCGAGTTCTGCACCCAGGTGGGCGTGCTCTACGCGGGTCGCCTGGCCGAGCTGGCACCGGCGCGCGAGCTGGTCACCGCGCCCAAGCATCCCTACACGCAGGCGCTCCTGGCCTCGATCCCCGACCCGCGCCGGGCGGTGGTGCGCCTGCAGGGCATCCCCGGCATCCACGTGGATCTGCGTCGGCCGCCCGAGGGCTGTCGCTTCCACCCGCGCTGCCCGCGCGCGTTCGATCGCTGCCCCGAGGTCCGGCCCGAGCTCACGCCGCTCGGCCCGGATCACCTGGCCTCGTGCCTGCTCTACAGCACGCCTCCCGCGACCACGGTGCAATCATGAGCGAGAACCTGGCCCAGGTGACGCCGGCGCCCGCGAGCGCGATCGTGAGCCCGGCCGAGCAGCCGCTCCTGCAGGTGCAGGACCTCAACATGGTCTTTCACGTGCGCGACGGCTTGAAGGTGCAGCACCTGCACGCGCTCACCAACCTGTCCTTCGACGTGCGCCGCGGCGAGGCGGTCGCGCTGGTGGGCGAGTCGGGCTCGGGCAAGAGCACCGCCGCGCGCATCATCGCGCGCCTGACCGCGCCCACGAGCGGCAAGATCCTGCTCGACGGCGAGAACGTGCTGGCGCGCCGGCGCGCCACGCTCGACTTCCGCGCCCGCGTGCAGATGATCTTCCAGGATCCGTTCGGATCGCTCAACCCGGTGCACACGGTCGGTTACCACGTGGAGCGTCCGCTCCTGCGCCATGCGCTGGTGGGCAGCCGCGCCGAGGCCAAGGTGCGCACCAAGGAGCTGCTCGAGCGCGTCGGGCTCACGCCCGGAAACGAGGTCGCCAACCGCTACCCGCACGAGCTGTCGGGCGGCCAGCGCCAGCGCGCCGCCATCGCGCGCGCGCTCGCGGTCAGTCCCGAGCTGGTGCTCGCCGACGAGCCGACCAGCATGCTCGACGCGTCGATCCGCGTGGGCGTGCTGAATCTGCTGCGCGAGCTCAAGGAAGACCGCGGCCTGGCGCTGCTGTTCATCACCCACGACCTGGCCAGCGCGCGCTACCTCGCCGATCGAACCCTGGTCCTGTACGCCGGCCACCTGTGCGAGAGCGGCCCGAGCGGCCAGGTGATGGACGAGCCGGCGCATCCGTACACGCGCCTCTTGCTGTCCGCCCTGCCCGACCCGCGCCGCGCCGGCGGCGTGATCGAGCCACCGCGGGGCAAGAGCGGCGCGCCCCGGCTCATCGATCCGGCGCCCGGCTGCGCCTTCGCCGATCGCTGCCCCGACGTACACGACCGCTGCCGCAGCGAGTCACCCACGATGCACCTGATCGCGCCCGGGCGCCTGGTGCGTTGCCACCTCTATGCCGCGGGCTCGACGCAGCGCCCGACGCTGCCGTCGTGAGCGACACGCGCTCGCTGGTGCGCCTCTGCCTAATGAGTCAGGGTCACCTTGGCGAGGCCGCGCGGCACGTCCGGGTCGTTGCCCTTGGCGAGCGCGAGCGAGCGCGCCCACACCTGTCCCGGCGCGATGGTCACGATGGGCGAGATCCACTCGGGCACGCCGCTGGGCAGCGCGATGCGCGCGTGCGAACGCTCGAGCACCTCGGGACGATCCGAGATGGTGAGCAGGCGCGCCTTGCGCTTCTCGATCACCGCGAGCAGCTTGTCGACGTCGCTGCCCAGGCCGGAGGGCGCGGCCAGGATGACCGGGAAGCCCTCGTCGATCATCGCGACCGGACCGTGCAGCAGGTCGGCGACCGAGTACGGCTCGGCGACCGCGTAGCTGGTCTCCTTCATCTTGAGCGCGATCTCGAAGGCGGTGCAGTAGTTGAAGCCGCGGCCGATGACCACGAAGCGCTGGTCGTTCTTGAACTCGGCGGCCACCGTGTCCATGCCCGCGCGCGCGGTGGCAAGTGCAGTAGCCACTGCCTCGGGCACATTCTGCAGCTCCTGACGACGCGCATGGCTGCCGTCGAGCGCCACGCTGAGCATGGCCAGCGACATGAGCGACGCGGTGTACGTCTTGGTCGCGGCCACCGCCTTCTCCTCGCCCGTGCGCAGCTGCACGCAGGCACGCGCGGCCTGGGCGAGCGGCGACTTCGGGTCGTTGGTGATGGCGAGCGTCGCGCCGCCCTGCTGGCGCGCGGCCTCGATCACCGAGACCACGTCAGGCGACTGGCCCGACTGACTGATGCCGATGGTCAGCGCACGATCGAGCTTGGGCGCCACGCCGTAGAGCGTCACCAGCGACGGAGCGGCCAGGGCGACGCCCAGCTTGTGATGGGCGCCGAACAGGTACTGCGCGTAGCGCGCCGCGTTGTCGCTGGTGCCGCGCGCCGCGATCAGCACCCACTCCGGCTTGAACTTGCGGATCTGCTCGGCGGCTTCGACCACCTCGGCCCAGCCGTCCTTGAGCAGGCGGGTCAGGACCTCCGGCTGCTCCCCGATCTCGGCCAGCAATTGCGTTCCGTGTGCCGTCATGTTCTCCCGCTGCGGGACGTTGGCGCAGGAAGCAAATCGAAGAAAGTCGATTCCGCCAAGCGAGCGAAAAGACACATGCGACTGACCATATCAGTCGATTTTAGCAAGAGACAGACCTCTAGGCTCGGTGGTCAGACATGATGCCTTTGTGTTCTCGACTACGCGGCTGTCAGGCTTTTGGAACGACGCTCGCGCTCGCCTTCGCCGTCGCGCTGGTGGCGTGCGCCTCGCCGCCCGGCCCGGGTGGTGGCGATGACGACGGCGGTCCCCACGTCGACGGTGGGCCGCCTGCACCGTCCTGCGACAGCACCAGCACCAGCGCGGCGCAGCCGTTCGGCACCCACGCCATCCAGTACACCGCGGGCAGCATCCTGCCCTCCAACCACGACCAGGCCGAGCTGGACGCGGCGGTGAAGTCCTTCTACGACGCCTGGAAGAGCCGCTACCTCAGGCAGGGCTCGCCCTGCGGGGACGGACGCGTGTTCGTGGCCACGGGCATGGACGACAGCCTCACGGTGAGCGAGGCGCACGGCTACGGCATGGTGCTGCTCGCCTTCATGGCCGGCCACGATGCCGAGGCGCACACGCTCTTCGACGGCGCCTTGCGCTTCTTCCGCGATCACCCGACCAGCGAGAACCCCGATCTGCTGTCGTGGTCGCAGGACTCGAGTTGCAAGGACAACCAGGGCCAGGACTCGGCCTCCGATGGTGATCTCGACGTCGCCTATGCGCTCTTGCTGGCCGACAAGCAGTGGGGCTCGGGCGGCGCCATCGATTACCGCGCCGAGGCGATCAAGGTCATCACCGCCATCCGCACTGGCGACCTGGATTCGTCGTCGCACTACGTGCTGCTGGGCAACTGGGTCGATCACACCGACTCGCACTACAAGTCGACGCGCACCAGCGACTTCATGCCCGGCCACTTCGAGAGCTTCGGCGTGGCCACCGGCGACGGCGAGTGGAAGACGCTCGGCGATGCCGAGTACGACCTGGTGGCGCAGCTGCAGACCTCGTTCGCGCCCTCGAGCGGGCTCTTGCCCGACTTCGTGGTCGATCCGACCGGCACGCCCAAGCCGTCGCCGCCCAACTTCCTCGAGAATCCCACCGACGGGCAGTACGGCTACAACGCCTGTCGCGACCCGTGGCGGCTGGGCGTGCACTACCTGACCACCGGCGACGCGCGCGCCAAGGCCGCGCTCGAGCGCATGAACAGCTTCATCGAGGGCGCCACCGGCGGCGACGCGCGCGCCATTCGTCCCGGCTACGACCTGAGCGGCGCACCGCTCGAGCGCAACTACTTCGCCCACGCATTCGTGTCGCCCTTCGGCGTGGCCGCGATGACCGATGCCGCGCACCAGACCTGGCTGAATGCCATCTGGGACGCCACGGTCGACGAGGACAACACCAACTACTACGACGACTCGCTCAAGCTGCTGTCCATGATCGCCATGAGCGGCAACTGGTGGGCACCGGAGGCAGCGCCATGCCCGCAATGAAGTCCATCGACATCTCGACGTCCCCGTCGTCCCTGATCGCTTCGCCCGATCACCCCGATACCGCACCCAAGCGGCCGCGCGCCGACGGTGCAAGAGGCAGCACGATGTCAGCCGTAAGACAGGTCATCGAACGTTCCGACGAAACGCGGCGCTCGCGCCGCTCCACCCCGGGTACGCCCAGCGCGCGCGTCGCCGGCGCGCCCTGGCCCGGGTCCAATGGCCCGATGCCGGCGGCGGCCGCCGCGCCGCCCAAATGGCTGGGCGCCATGCGCGATTCCTACGCCATCCACAACGTCATTGCGACGCGTCCGGAACTGCCATTCTTCGTGATTCGCTGGGACGGCGGCACCAACCTGGAATGGATGGAGCTGGGCGATCCCCGCCAGCGGCTCAAGCCATTCCACTTCGAGATCTACTTCGGCAAGGAGTCCCTGCGCGACGCGCACTACCTCGAGGCGCTCGAGGAGGCCAGTCGCGGCAAGGGCCTGGTGCTGCGCTCGCTGCTCGGCTTCTGGGACCTCTTCTATCCCATCGGCACCGAGAAGCGGAAGCGCACCTTCCTGTACGCCGGGCAGTTCTACCGCGAGGAGCCCAGCTGGGAGGTCCTGTGCGGGCAGTGGCGCGCGCTGACCGGCCAGGCGCCCGCCTCGGCCAACTCTGACTTCGTGCACTTCGTGCGCATGTCGCTCAACCTGCCCGTGCTCGAGGAGCCGATGGTCACGGTCATCGAGGACTTCTGCGAGCTGTGGGGCAAGTTCCTCATCCGCGGCGGCCCGGGCGGCGTGGGCGCCGACGTGCAGGACGAGGTCGATCGCCTGAACCGCGAGGGCTTCTCCAAGTACTGGCCCATCCGCGACTGGGTCGACAGCGCCATCCATCCCGACAAGTTCCACCTGACGCCCTGGTCGCTCGAGGGCAAGCTGTCCGACTGGATGAAGGAAGGCATGGGTATCGACCAGCTGCCGACCACATCCATGGCGCTCATGCCGCTCGACCCACGCAGCGCCGTGCTCGATCCGGTGCAGACGCTGGTGCGCAACGCGCGCATCCAGCGCGCCTGTCTGGCCTACGCGCGCGAGATGCCCGAGACCGCGGCCACGCCGCTCGAGGACTACGGGGTCTCCTTCATCACCTCGACCAAGCCGGGCAAGAACGCGGCGCGCGCGCGCGTCGAGCTGCGCGAGCGCGCGCAGAAGCTGCAGACCTTCGTGCGCGACAAGTTCGACGTGCGCTCGGTGGTCGGCATCGGCCCGACCCTGGCGCGCGGGGCGCCGCTGCACCCGTCGCACCGCGAGGCGGTGCTGTCGCTGCACATGTGCGTGCAGCTCGACCGTGACGTGCTCTTCCACGACGAGCACGGCGGCGGCGACAGCGTGCGCTACGCGTCGCTGCAGCGCGCCGCGAGCCGGCTGCTCGAGGCGCTCGAGCGCGAGAGCTCGACGGAGATCAAGCTGACGTCGGATGGCTACGTGCAGCTGGTGCTGCGCTACGCCGCCGAGCGCATCGAGGTCGCACGCGGCCAGTTCCTGGCCACGCTGTTCCAGCTGTTCGCGGCGGTGCAGCGGCGCTACCCGACCTCGACGGAAGCGCGCGATCGCTTCGCCGAGGAGCTCACCGGCCGGCTGGAAGAGGCGCATTCTCTCTCGCAGGTCATCGAGGAGTTCAAGGAAGCCCTGCAGCGCCTCTGTCTGGTCTCCTCGCGCGCCTGGCACGGTCCCAACGTGATGCGTCTGCAGGCGACCCTGCAGTACCTGCGCGAGAACTTCGCCGAGCCGCTGCCGCTGCCGGCGGTGGCGCGCAAGGCCGGCTTCTCGGTGCCCGCCTTCTCGCGCGTGTTCAAGCAGGCCACGGGCACGTCGTTCCTGGCCTACCTGCGCGCGATCCGCGTCGAGCACGCCAAGCGCCTGCTGGCCACGACGCGCATGACCACCGACCAGGTCGCGCAGGCGTGCGGCTTCCAGTCGCAGCACCACCTGATCCGCTCGTTCAAGAAGGTCACCGGACAGACTCCCGGTGCCTGCCGCAGGCAGCTTCGCGCCGGCGACTCGGCGTAGCGCCGCTACGTCACTCCTGCTTCGGCCACAGCCACGCCGCGCCGCGCACGCCGCTCGAGTCGCCGTGCTGGTTCTTCACCAGCCTGGTATCCACCGAATCGCTCAGCACCCACTTGCCCCACAGCTGCGGCACGCGCTCGTACAGCGTGCCCACCGCCGACACACCGCCGCCCAGCACGATGACATGCGGGTCGATCAGGTTGATTACTGTGGCTAGTGCACGAGCCAGGCGCTCGCAGTAGCGCTCGAGCGTGGCGCTCGCCTTGGGCTCGCCCGCCGCGGCGCGCTCGGCGATCTTCTCGCTCGCCAGCTCCTCGCCGGTGACGTCGCGGTGGTCGCGGCTGAGCGCGCCGCCCGACAGGTAGGCCTCGATGCAGCCCTGCCGGCCGCAGCCGCACAGGGCGCGCTGCTCGGCCTCGCCCGTGGGCCAGGGCAGCGGGTTGTGACCCCACTCGCCGCCGATGGCGTTGGCGCCCTCGATGAGCTTGCCGTCGACGCACAGGCCGCCGCCCACGCCGGTGCCGAGGATGGCGCCGAAGACCACGGGAGCGCCGGTGGCGGCTCCATCCGCCGCCTCCGACAGCGCGAAGCAGTGCGCGTCGTTGGCCAGGCGCACCTCGCGGCCGAGCAGGCGGGCCAGGTCGACGTCGACGCGGCGGCCCTGCAGGGCAGTGTGGTGCGCGTTCTTCCACAGGCCGGTCTTGGGCGAGCGCGCGCCCGGCGTGCACAGTCCGACGCTGCGGCCGCCGCCCACGTCGGCTTCCACCGCAGCGACGAGGCCGGCGATGGCCGCGAGCAGCTCGTCGTAGTCTTTGGGGGTCGGCACGCGCCGCCGTGCGCGCAGCTGGCCCGCGTCGTCGAGTGCCGCCGCTTCGATCTTGGTGCCGCCCAGGTCGAGTCCGATACGCATGAAAACCACTCTAAAGACCCTGCAGAAATGCTTCACCTGGGGAGCGAAAATGGACGCCGCGTTGATTAAAAACGGAACGAATGCGGGCAGGTCCATTGTGCATGATGATTTTCATGGCGCTCAGCAAGTGCTCCACGGGCAGTTCTAGCCGGCTTCGTCGCTCGGCCGCCGTGGCGCTCGCGGCCGCATGCGGCTGCACGATGGGCTGCTCGGCCACGCCCAAGCACGACGCCAAGACGGTGGTACTGGGCAAGGCGCGTCCCGCCGGCAAGCCGGCGCCGGCGATGCCGGGCGTGAACGTTCCTGCCATCAAGGTCGATACAGTCGGATATCCGGGCTCCTGGCGCAAGATCGCCATCTGGAACGTCGAGCCCAGGAACCCGGTGGTGAAGGACGCCTCGGGCAAGGTGGTGCTGCAGATTCCGCAGAGCGCCATCAGCTCGAGGGGAGTGGACGCCGCCTCGAAGGATCCGGTCTGGCAGGTCGACCTGTCTCAGCTGAAGACCCCTGGCACATACAAACTCGCCAGTGCGGGCGCCGAAAGTGATCCATTCCAGATCGGCGACAAGGTCTACGACGAGGCCCTGCTCGCCGGCCTGAAGAGCTTCTACTTCCAGCGCACGCGCACCGCGCTGGTCGAGCCGTTCGCGGTGTGGAAGGGCGACAAGTACACCCGCGCGGGCGTCTCGCACGTGCACAAGGACGTCGGCTGGGACCTCGAGGACTACCCCGAGAAGAAGCACAAGTGGAACCCCGAGGGCGGCTGGCACGACGCGGGCAACTACGACATGTACATCCCGTCGACGGGCCCGACCGCGCAGGCGCTGCTGTTCGCCTACGAGTGGGCGCCCGACGCGTTCGACGACCAGAGCGACAACATCCCCGAGTCGGGCAACAAGATTCCCGACATCCTCGACGAGACCCGCTGGGGCATCGTCTGGGTGCTGTCGGTGCAGGAGCCGGGTGGCGCGTTCCGCATGCGCGAGGCGGTCACCGACACCTCGCCCGAGCTGCCCGCCGACCAGGACATGACGGTGCGCTGGATCTCCGGCCCGTCGACCGCGGCGACCGCCAAGGCGGTGGCCCTGCTGTCGCAGGCCGCGCGCATCTACAAGCCCTTCGACGCCAAGTTCGCCGCCCGCTGCGAGGAGGCCGCGCGCAAGGGCTGGCACTGGCTCGAGACCCATCCCAAACGCGTGCTCGCCGAGGAAAAGGGCGGCAAGGAGCAGCCGCTGTGGGACGACGAGCCCGATGGCAGCGACCTGGGCGCTCGCTTCGAGGGCGCGGTCGAGTACTGGCGCACCTTCCGTGATCCCGCCGCACTGGCCAAGGCGCGCGCGCTGCTCGACGATCCGCTCACCGCGCCCGACGAGATCATCAAGGGCGCGTGGGCCAACATCTCGCGCTGGGGCCTGACCACGCTCGCCTTCGACGACGGCACGCCCAAGCCGGTGCGCGAGGAGGCCAGGCGTCGCCTCATCGCCGGCGCCGACCTCATGCGCAAGCAGCTCGAGGACAAGGATGGCTACCGCTGCGCCTCGACGGTGGAGGACTACTTCTGGGCGTCCAACTCCAACCTGATGGAGAAGCTGCACATCCTCGCGGTCGCGGGCCGGCTGACCGGTGACGCGCGCTACCTCGAGGCCGCGCGCGATCAGTGGCACTGGGTGCTCGGCCGCAACCCCAACGGCTACTCGATGGTCACCCGCGTCGGCAAGGGTCCGACCCGCCTCTACCACATGGAGTGGGGCCACCGCGAACCGCCGCCGCCCGGCTACCTGGTCGGCGGACCCAACGCCATGGAGGCGGGGTTCCTCGCACCCGGCGCGCCCGCCAAGGCCATCCTCTGGGACAACCCGCGCAAGCTGCGCTCGGGTGCTCCGGAGCACGCCCTGTGGCACTGGCAGCAAAGCGATCTTTGGGACGGCGGCTTCGCTGCGGAAGAATCCTGGGAAGTCGGCTGGTGGACCGTGATCGAGCCAGACATCTACTACAGCGCGAACTTCGTACTGGCCGCAGTGGCGGTGCGTTGAGGAGCGCGACCAAGCAGTAAATCATCAGCGCGCGCCATCGCGCGCTTTCATGACTGGGGGCTGCCCCGGAGGCAGGAGCGAGCGTGGACACGCGACACGCGAAGGGTACGTATTGTCTCAACGAAGGCTGGTGGGTGCGTTCAGGTGCCGGGCTCGGGCTCGGCGGCGACGCGCTGTCCCGGCCTCGTCGCGAGCACGCTGGCAAGCGCGAAGGCGGCTGGCACCGCGTGGACCTGCCCGCGACCGCGCTGGGTGCGCTGGTCGAGAGCGGCGTCATCGCCGATCCGTTCTTCGGCATGAACCTGCGCGCCATCCCCGGCCAGGGTCCGCCCGCGCAGAACTTCTCCAACCACCCCATGCCGGAGGACAGCCCGTTCAACGCGCCCTGGTGGTTCGTCAAGGAGTTCGCCGTCCCCAGCGACGCCGGGCCGCACCTGTCCCTGCAGCTCGACGGCATCAACTACCGCGCCAACGTGTGGCTGAACGGCCAGCGTCTGGCCGACACGGGTGAGATCGCCGGCGCCTACCGCGTCTACGAGCTGGACGTGACCACGGCGGTCGAGCGCGACGGCGTGAACGTGCTGGCGATCGAGATCTTCCCGCCTGACCCGTGCGACCTGGCCATCACCTGGGTGGACTGGAACCCGTCGCCGCCCGACAAGAACATGGGCATCTGGCGCGACGTCTGGTTGCGTTCGAGCGGCGAGGTGGGCCTGCGCGATCCGTACGTGCAGACGCGCCTGCAAGGCGAGAACGGCGGCACGCGTGCGGGTGTGACCATCGCCGGTGACCTGGTCAACGCCACATCGGCGATGCAGACCGCGCTGGTCGAGGCCGAGCTGTGCGGGCGCAAGCTCAGCCAGATCGTGACTCTGGCCGCGGGCGAGCGCCGCCGCTTCGAGCTCGACGAGCTGGTCCTCTCCGAGCCCAAGCTGTGGTGGCCACGCACCATGGGCGAGCCCAACCTGCACACGCTGGCGGTGCGTGTCTCGGTCGACGGCCGGGTCACCGACGCGAGCGAGGCGCAAGTGGGCCTGCGCGAGATCACCAGCGAGATGACCGAGGAAGGCCACGCGCGCTTCCGCGTCAACGGCGAGCCGGTGCAGATCCGCGGCGCCGGCTGGGCCTCCGACCTGTTCCTGCGCCGGAACCCCGAGCGCGAGCGCGCCCAGTTCGAGTACGTCAAGGCGCTCCACCTCAACACCATCCGCTTCGAGGGCGTGCTCGAGCGCGCCGAGTTCCTCGAGTGGTGCGACCGCGACGGCGTGCTGGTCATTGCCGGCTGGTGCTGCTGCGACTGCTGGGAGAAGTGGGACAAGTGGCGCGAGGAGAACTTCGGCATCGCCGCCGAGTCCTTGCGCAGCCAGGTGCGCCGGGCGCGCCGGCACCCCTCGCTCATCGCGTGGTGGTACGGCTCCGACTTCCCGCCCCCCGAGCGGGTCGAGAAGAGCTACCTCGACGTCTTCGCCGCCGAGGGCTGGCCCAACCCGCACCACTCGAGCGCGGCCAACAAGCCCACCGAAGTCACGGGCCGGAGCGGCCTCAAGATGGAAGGGCCGTACGAGTTCGTGCCGCCCAACTACTGGCTCGAGGACGAGAAGCGAGGCGGCGCCTGGGGCTTCGCCACCGAGATCTCGCCCGGCCCGGCCATCCCGCCCGTCGAGAGCCTGAAGAAGATGCTGCCCGCGGAGCATCTGTGGCCCATCGACGACGTGTGGCGTTTCCACGCCGGCGGGCAGGAGTTCCACCAGGTGAAGTTCTTCGCCGAGGCGCTGGAGAAGCGCTACGGCGCCGTCGCCGGCGTCGAGGAGTTCGCCACCTGGTCGCAGGTGGCCACCTACGAGGCGCAGCGCGCCATGTTCGAGGGCTACACCCAGCGCAAGTACCGCGCCACCGGCGTCATCCAGTGGATGCTCAACAACGCCTGGCCGTCGCTCATCTGGCACCTGTACGACTACTACCTGCGTCCGGCAGGCGGCTTCTTCGGCAGCATGAAGGCGTGCGAGCCGCTGCACGTGCAGTACGACGCGGCCGCGCGCGCGGTGCTGGTGCTCAACGAGCGGCGCAAGCCGGCGCGCGGCCTGCGCGTCGAGGCGCGCGTGCTCGACCTGAGCGGGCGCGAGCGCTTCGCCGCCAACGCACCGGTGGACGTCGACGCCGACGGCATCGCGCGTGCGCTCGAGCTGCCCGCGGTCGAGGTCGGCCCGGTGCACTTCGTCGACCTGCGCCTGCTCGCCGGCGCCGAGGTGGCCTCGCGCAACTTCTACTGGCTGCCCGCGTCGCCCGACGTGCTCGACCACGAGAAGGCCAACTGGATGCACACGCCCACGGCCAGCTTCGCGGATCTCAGCGCGCTGCGCTCGCTGGCGCAGGCGCCCCTGGGCGTGCGCGTCGCCTTCGACCCGGTCGATCGGCAGCGCTCGCTGCAGGTGGAGCTGCGCAACCCGACCGACCGGCTGGCCTTCTTCACCCAGCTGCGCGTCGAGGACGGCCGCGGCGAGGACGTGCTGCCCGTGCTGTGGGACGACAACTACGTGTCGCTCCTGCCGGGCGAGCGGCGCGTGCTGCACGCGCGCGTGCTGGCGCCGCGCACGCTGCCCGCCGACGTGCGCGTCGAGGTGCGAGGCATCAACGTGCCGCGCACGCGCGTGGCGCCCGAGCGGCCGCGCGCGGGTGCCGACGAACGGGATCCACTGTTCACATGACCGGACACGAGCACAGCCGACCCATCGAGGTCATCGACGCCATCGAGCTCGACGAGCGCGACGGCCCGGCCGTGCTCATCTCACCGCGGCGGGCCGCCTGGATCGTCGACGCAGCAGTCCTGCTGGCGGTCGCGAGCGGGCCGCACGCAGCTTGCGGCGGGGACGTGCCGGTGCGGAGGTCGCCCGATGCTCGAGCTCAACCCTGAACGCGGCCGGGGACGCCGCGCCCCGCGCGCCGGACGCGCGCAGGTGGCTTACTTCAGCCTGGAGTACGCGCTGCACGCCGAGCTGCCGCTGCACGCCAGCGGCCTGGGTGTGCTCGCCGCCGACTACCTGAAGGCCGCCGCCGATCTGCACCTGCCCTCGGTGGGCGTGGGCATCCTGTGGGACGAGGTCGGGCCGGGCAAGCGCAAGCCGACCTCGCGGCGCGGGCTCGAGCGGATCGAGCTCCCGCTCGAGGTCGACATCGCCGGCGAGGTCATCCCGCTCGACGCGTGGTGCACGCGCGCCGACAAGCAGCATGCGCCGCTCTACCTGCTCGAGCCCACGTTGCCCGAGCACCGCGCCCTGACCCGGCGGCTCTCGGGAGGCACCGAGATCGAGCGTGTGGCGCAGGAGATCATCCTGGGCGTGGGCGGCGTGCGTCTGCTCGCCGCGCTCGGGCTCGACGTCGACGTCTACCACCTGAGCGACAGCCACGCGGTGTTCGCCGGGCTCGAGCTCTTGCGCGAGGAGCACGCCGCCGGGCTCGGCTTCGGCGCCGCGCTGGCCGCGGTGCGCCGGCGCGTCGTGCTGACCACGCACACCCAGAGCCAGGCCGACGCCGAGAAGCATCCCCTGTGGGTCCTGCGCGACCTCGGCGCCACCCTCGGCCTGCCCGAGGCCTGGCTCGACGCGCTGGGCGGCGACCCCTTCTCCATGACCGTGGCAGCGCTGCGCCTGGCCTTCCGCGCCAACGCGGTCTCCGAGCAGCACGGCGACGGCGCCCGCCGGCTGTGGCAGCACGTGACCGATCGCGCGCCCATCGTGGCCATCACCAGCGGCGTGCACCTGCCCACATGGCAGGACGCGCGCGTGCGCAGCGCGCGCGGACGCAGCGAGCTGGCCGCCGTGCGCCTGCAGCTCAAGCAGGAGCTGGCGGCCGCGGTGCAGACGCGCGCCCACGTGACCCTCGATCCCGGCGCGCTCATGGTCGGCTGTGCCGGCCGCGCCAGCGCCGAGGATCGCCCTGATCTCATCGTCAGCGACGGCGGCGAGCGCCTCGAGGCGCTGCTCGAGGCGCGCCGGTTGCAGCTGCTGTTCGCCTGCAAGGCGCGCCCGGAGAGCGACGTCGAGCGCGCGCGCGTCGCCCGGCTGGCGGCGCTGGCCCGACGCTGGCCCGGCCGCGTGGTGGTGCTGGAGGACTTCGATCTCACCGTCAGCGGACTGATGACGCGCGGCTGTGACGTGTGGCTGTCGACGCCCCGTCCGCCCGCGCAGGCCTCGGGCACGTCGGGCATGAAGGCCGCGTTGAACGGCGGGCTCAACCTGGGCGTCGCCGGCAGCGGCTGGAGCGAGGGCGGCCGCCACGGCGTGACCGGCTGGCACCTGGCCGCCTCGGGCGACGAGGCCACCGACCACGCGGCGCTCTTCGCCCTGCTCGAGCTGGACGTGCTGCCCTGCTGGTTCGAGGACCGCGAGCGCTGGTCGAGCATGGTGGAGCAGTCGCTCGAGGCCGCGCGCCGCCGCTTCTCGGCCGAGCGCATGATCGAGAGCTACTACCGCCTGCTCTACGACCCGTGCCTGCGCCGCCGCGGCAGCGAGGAGAGCCCGGGCGCGGGGGAGACGATCTACGACGCGACGTAGACGCGTCAGTTGGCCTGCAGCAGCTCCTCCGTCCTCGTCTGCCCCACCTGCACCGCCTCGGCGTGATCCTCGATCTTGGACACCATGCCGCTGCCGCCGGTGAAGGCGATGTAGTAGACCGGGCCTTCCGTCCCACCGCTCGACGGGTCGGGATCGATGCCCAGCAGCGTGGCCAGCTTGTAGGACGCCTCGCCGATGATGTTGTCCGGCCCCTGGTCGCCGAAGACGCCGTACGCGAGCTTGCCGTTGTAGATGACCGCGACCACCGTGCCCAGGTCGATGCCCGAGTTGTTGTAGTTCCAGCGGTTCGACGGCAGCGGGATGACCACGTAGGGCAGCTGCGAGGCGTCGAGGAACTCGCCGTTGGAGTCGGTGGCGCTGGTGCGCGGCTGGTAGGCGCCGTCGGTCTGCTCGTTGCAGACCGCGGTGCGCTTACCATCGCAGTCGATGTCGAAGTCGGCCTTCCAGAAGACCGCGCCGGTCAGGCCGCACACATTGATGCTGGGCGCGTTCTCGTAGTCGGTCGCGTACTGCCCGCCGACCACGTGGTCGCAGCTCTGTACCAGGGCCAGCAACTGCGCGACCGTGTCGTCCACGGGCGGGGCGGCATCGGGCTCGCCCGGGCCAGGGCCAGCGTCGGGCTCGCCGGGGCCGGGGCCAGCGTCGGGAGTGCCGGGCGGCGGGCCGCCGCCGTCGCTACCACTGCTGACAAGGTTGCCGCAACCACCCGCGAGCAGGGCGATCGAAAGCGCCAGGAGGTAGACCGAAAATCGCATGGCCGATGGTCGAACCCGCATCGCGGCGCATGTGTACAGTCCTGCTTTTCTGCGTGTCCACAATCGCATGCCTCGACGGGGCGGCGAATTTCCGGTACGAAAGCGGGCATGTCAGCGGACAACGGCGGCGCGATCATCGGCGAGGTCCTGGCCAGGCACGGGATCAGGTTCGTCTTCACCCTCTGTGGCGGACACATCTCGCCCATCCTGGTCGGTGCCAAGCAGCGTGGCATCAAGATCGTCGACATGCGCGACGAGAAGAACACCGTGTTCGCCGCCGACGCGGTGGCGCGCATGACCGGCATACCGGGTGTGGCCGCGGTGACCGCGGGCCCGGGTGTCACCAACACCATCACGGCGATCAAGAATGCGCAGATGGCGCAATCGCCGGTGCTGCTGCTGGGCGGCGCCACCGCGACCATCCTCAAGGGGCGCGGCTCGCTGCAGGACATCGACGCGCTGTCGATCATGAAGCCCATCACCAAGTGGGCCACCACGGTGAGCCAGGTGGCCGCGCTCGGCGACACCATCGAGGAGGCGCTGGCGCGCGCACAGAGCGGCGTGCCCGGCCCGGTGTTCGTCGAGGTCCCCGTCGACATCCTCTACCCCGAGGCGATGGTGCGCTCGATGTTCCTCAAGGAAGCCGGCGTGGAGAACCCGCAGGACCTGGGCGGCAAGGCGCTGCGCCTGTACCTGGAAGGCCACCTCTACAAGCAGTTCAAGGCGCCCGCGCTGCCCGAGATGCGCCGCCCCGACCTGCGCATGCCGTCCCTGAGCGAGATGGCCACCAGCTTCCCGCCCACCGACCGCGACACTGCCAGCCAGATCCAGGACGTGGCCAAGCGCCTCGCCGCGGCCGAGAAGCCGGTGCTGGTCATCGGCAGCCAGGCGCTGGTCGGCTGCCGCGAGCCCAAGCGCCTCGCCGACGCGGTGCGCGCGCTCGGCATCCCGGTGTACCTGGGTGGCATGGCGCGCGGCCTGCTCGGCCGGCATTCCGAGCTGCAGTTCCGCCACGCGCGGGGCAAGGCGCTCAAGGAAGCCGACCTCGTCATCATCGCCGGCTTCCCCTTCGACTTCCGCCTCGGCTACGGCCGCGGCTTCGGCAAGGCCAAGCTGGTCGCGGCCAACCTGAGCGCGCACGAGCTGCGCAAGAACCGCCGTCCCGACGTCGCCGTGCGCATGCACGCGGGCACCTTCCTCGAGGAGCTGTCCACGCAGGCGCCGTCGACGCCGGTCAAGCGCGAGATGTGGTTCTCGGCCCTGCGCGGGCGCGAGTCGGCGCGCGACGCCGAGATCGCCAAGCAGGCCGCGGCGCCCGCCGAGCTGGTCAACCCGCTCGCCTTCTTCCTGCGCATGGAGGAGAAGATGTCCGCCGACGCCGCCCTGGTCGTCGACGGCGGCGACTTCGTGGCCACGGCCGCGTACACCTTGCGGCCGCGCGCGCCCCTGTCGTGGCTCGACCCGGGCGTGTTCGGCACCCTGGGCGTGGGCGGCGGCTTCGCCACCGGCGCCGCCCTGGTCAAGCCGGGCCGCGAGGTCTGGCTGATCTACGGCGACGGCTCGAGCGGCTACACCCTGAACGAGTTCGATACCTACGCGCGCCACGGCCTGGCGCCCATCGCGGTCATCGGCAACGACGGCGCCTGGGCGCAGATCGCACGCGAGCAGGTGGAGATGCTGGGCGACGATGTCGGTACGGTGCTGAACCGCTGTGATTACCACACTGTGGCCGAAGGCTACGGTGGCGTCGGCTTCAAGCTGACCGACCCCAAGAAGATCGACGAGGTCCTCGACCAGGCCAAGGCGGTGGCCGCCAGCGGCAAGCCGGTGTGCATCAACGTGCACCTGGGTCGCAGTGACTTCCGCAAGGGCTCCATCTCGATGTAGCCGGGCCGTGACGTGGCTGTAGCCGGCCGGCGGCGAGTGGGGTAGAAATACAGGCCGGTCGCGGGACCGCGCCCAACGCCACGAAACGGAATAGCGCTGTGAGTACAGACAACGACAAGGAACATGCCCGTCCTGCCGACCCCATCGGCGAGCTGCTGAAGCTTCTCGAGCTGGCGGCCAAGTACCCGGAAATAGGCCCGCCGCTCGCCGAGCTGGCCTACAAGATCGGCCATGGCGACCTGGCCGAGCGGGTCGTACGCATGGGGCTCGAGCGCGCCACGCCCGGCGTCGAGTACTACTTCGTCGCCGCCAACGCGGCGCGCCGCGACCGCAAGTGGGCCGAGGCGCTCAAGCTGACCATCGACGCGGCCAGGTCGTACGCGGCCGGCAACGACGCCGAGCTGCCGCCCGGCGAGGGCGCGCGCCTCCTGCACATGGTCCGGCAGAGCTTCGCCATGCTCATGTTCGACGTCTCCGACGTGAAGTCGGATCCGTCGTTCGTGGCCGGCCTGGTCGAGACGCTGCCCGGGCTGGAAGCACGCCTGGGCGACTCGCCCTTCTTCCACGTGCTGCTGGCGCAGGTGCGCTGGTACGACGATCGCGAGGCCAGCGAGAAGGAGTGGGCGCGCGCCGTCGAGCTGGGCGAGCACGAGCACACCTTCAACGCCCGCGGCACCTGGTACAAGGAAGCCGACCACGACGTCGACGCCGCCGAGCAGGCGTACCGCCAGGGCCTCGAGCAGGCGCCGCACAGCGCGCTGCTGCTGCACAACCTGGCCCAGATCCTGGTCGAGAAGGCCGCCCGCCCCGACGTCGAGGTCGGCCACGCCCGCCACATGCTCAAGGAAGCCGACGACCTGGTGCGTGCGGCCCTGCGCGAGGACGGGCCCAAGGGACTGCGCCGCCACGTGCACGCCACGCGCGACCGGCTGAACGATCTGCGCCAGAAGCTGCCGCGCAGCGCCCGTGGCGCGGGCCGGCACACCGACGCGCCGCCCGATGACAACATCGGCAACCAGGTGCCGCCGGGCGAGCGACCGCCGCACGCGCCGCGTCCGGCCCCCGTGCCCGTCGAGGAGGAGAAGCTTCCCGACGTGGGCGCGGTCCTGAAGGGCCGCGTGCAGTCGCTGACCGCGTACGGCGCATTCGTGGCCATCGGCCGGCGCATCGTGGGCCTCCTGCACAAGTCGGAGATGGCGCACGAGCACGTCAACGACCCGGCGCAGCTGATGAACGTCGGCGACGAGGTCGAGGTCAAGGTCATCGAGATCAAGACCCCCGAGGGCGGCGGACGTCCGCGCATCGGCCTGTCGCGGCGCGCGCTCCTGCCCGCGCCCGCCAACACCGCACCCGCACCGCGTCGCGACGACCGTCGTGACGATCGCCGCGGCGCGCAGCCGCAGCAGCAGCGTGGCGGCGGTGGCGGAGGTGGCGGCGGTGGCGGCGGTGGTGGTGGCCGACGGGACGACCGCCGCGATGATCGGCGTGATGATCGTCGCGACGACCGCCGTGGCCCCGCGCCCGCGCCCAAGCCGAAGGGGGAGAAGTTCCTCACCGACGGCCGCGTCAGCCTGGGCGAGATGCTGCTGGCGAAGATCAAGGAAAGCGGCGGCGGCAACAGCTAGGTCGCTCCGCCCCGGCGCTCCGCGCAGCGCCCCTGCCCGCCTTACGCAGTATCTCCCTCCCGGCACCTTGTCCTCATATCCTCTACTGCCCGCCCGACGTGGAATGTCGCCGCCGCGTCAGCCGAGATGTAAGGCCGCACGCATCGCATTCAACGCCTGAACTGCTAAGGTTTGTGCCGAAGCAGTTGTGACATCAGCACCTGACCATCCCCCCGGCGTAACGACCGAGACCGTCGTCGAGAAAGCCGTCTTACCGCCCGCCCCCAGCGAGCGGCGGCCGCCCCATGCCACCACACCGCCGCCGGCGCTGGCGCGCGGGACCGTCGTCGGGCGCTACGTCATCGTGGACGTGCTGGGCCAGGGCGGCATGGGCACGGTGTACGCCGCCTACGACCCCGACCTGGACCGGCGCATCGCGCTCAAGGTCCTCGAGGCGAGCGGCGACCTGCCGTCGAACCGCGAGCCACGCTTTCTGCGCGAGGCGCAGGCGCTGGCCCGGCTGTCGCACGAGAACGTCGTCGGCGTGCACGACGTCGGCGTGTACGGGCGCGACGTGTTCATCGCCATGGACCTGGTGCCCGGCAAGACCCTGGCCGACTGGCTGCGGGCCGAGCGGCGGCCGCGGCGCGAGATCCTGGCCGTCTTCCTGGCCGCCGGGCGCGGCCTGGCCGCGGCGCACGCCGCCGGGCTCATCCATCGGGACTTCAAGCCGGGCAACGTCATCGTCGGCGACGACGGGCGTGTGCGCGTGCTCGATTTCGGCCTCGCGCGCGCGACGCGCAACCCGTCGAGCGAGGAGACGCCGCCCTCGCCCACGCTCGACGAGCGGCCCGCGGGCGCGGCAACCCGCTCCATCGACCCGGCGTCCTTGCCGCCGGCGTCGCTGCCCGCGGCGTCGCTCTCCGACGACCCCGGCACGCCCGAGCCGCCCTCGCCTGACGAGGCCATCGCACCGTTTGCGTCGCCGCAAAGGCCCACGGTGCGCCGGCGCTTCGCCACGCCGCCCTTCGGCACGCCCGATAGCCCGGGCCGGGCGCTCGGCTCGCTCGGCT